>OMGR01000022.1_pt1 | contig 136144 bp, 117 predicted proteins | sample 1646061 | NCBI WGS metagenome assembly OMGR01 (sample SAMN05578583, study PRJEB25193) | human gut metagenome | biome: Human Microbiome; feature: human-associated habitat; material: feces | host: Homo sapiens | place: USA:Birmingham | reverse complement strand
GATATATTGGCGTGACTGGAGTTCAGACGTGTGCTCTTCCGATCTCTATCGCGAGCATGGAATGAAAATGAAATCAGTTTTTCTGTCCATGCTCGCGATAGCGGCATTGGCTAGTTGTTCAAAACAAGAATTTGTCGATCCGACCCCAAACCCTCAGGAAGGTGCTAAAATGTTGGTAAACATAACCCTTAGCAATGGTGAATCGACAAAGGCTTCAGGAGCTGCAACAGTGACTGAAGATAAAGTGATCAATGATGTAACCGTATTTTTCCTGAATCCTACGAACCAGATCGTTTCTAAACAATGGGTTTCAGGAGCCAGTTTGACAGATGGTACGGATGGAGTAAAAACGGCAACCGTAGAAACAAGAAGTACCGCCTCTCACATGATGGTAATAGCCAACCTGGGAAACGACCGCACTACGGGAACTCTCAACGTCGGTACCAGAACCCAACTTGAAGGGGTGGTGCAAAGTCTTATAAACACAGATGCTTCACCGCTTCCGGTTCAGACAAAAGGAGACGTTCTTATGTCAGGCGAAGGAACGGTTAACAACATGACAGCCCAAGATGGAGGAGCTGCTTCGACTGCAGATGCATCGGTAACTTTAAACTTCGTTGCTGCTAAAATCACATTATCAAAAATGGAATTAGGAGCCGATGTAAAAGGTGTATACGGTGAGGATTTCAAATTCACACGCGCCTTTTTGTTGAATGTACAGACAAACTCCTGGTATTTCCCTACTGCTGGCAGCTATATACCTACGCCGAAAGCGTATGCAAACGGAGTAGCATGGAACACCAGCTGGGCGGGAGATGATCCCGGTTATCCTGTTGTTGCAGATTTTAGTGAGGTACTTAACTTTCCTAATATGAATGCAGCCCAAGAAAATCTTGCCCATTGGTATGTTTTCGAAAATAATCCGACTTCAGTTGCCTCGACAGAAAAGCCGACAATTCTTGTCGTAGAGGTTGAGTGGAGAAAAACAAAGGCAGATACTACTGATCCTGATAATCCTGTAGCAGAGGAAAAAGTAAAGAAAATGTTCAATGTTATCTTCGCACCCGGCGATCAGAACGCAATCGCAGCCGGACAAGCCTACAATGTTGCCTTGACATTCAACGGTGACTTCAGTGCTGAAAATGAAGGTGGTAACGCTGGTGGTGGTGACGATGATCCGGATAAGCCAAACGTGAACGCGAATGTGGCTATCACGGTAACTCCGGCGGACTGGACAGATCAACCTACAGATAAACCATTTGAGTAACCTGTTCTAAAGAATATCTGTCAAAAGCACATTCTGTCATGGCGGACTCGCTCTGCCGTCTCATACTAAACATTGTACATCAGTATAGTATGCGATCCCGGGTCGATCCGGGATGACAGGATGGTGGCTTTCGGCAGATCTTCCTCTCATATCCCGATCCCGGCATACAACCGGCTACGGACGAAACACACCGGCATCGCTGCCGGTATAATATCTGCAATAAAATAAGAAAATGAACGAAAACAAATATACATATTCCGGTTCCTCCCTGTGGCGGTTGCGACACCTGTTGCCGCTATTCTCTGCCGTGCTCTTGCTGTTGGCTGCAGGTTGCATGAAGGAAGGGTTCCCCGGCACAAGGAGGTTGGAAATCAGCTTCCACAGTGCCTCGCCAGCCGGTTCTGACGCTATCCGTGAGATAGAAGTATTTGTGCTCGACGACCAACAGCAACTGATTAGCCGCGCCACTGGTACGATCGACGAGACACTCTCGTTCGATTGTCCGCAACCCACGGCCCTCCATTGCATAGCATGGGGAAACAGCAATGGCAAAAGCCTCAAACTCCCGACGCTGCAACCGGGCGACCCGCTCGACAAAGCATACCTTGCCCTCACACCGCTTTCGTCCGCAAAGGCCGAAACGCAATTCCTAAACACGCCCCCCGATCTGTTCAGGGGAGCCACCGAAACGGACAACAACACGCCGACTGTCGGCCGGCCTGCCTTCAACATGAAGATGCAGCCGACCACAGCGACTATCCATATAACGATCAGCGGACTACCGGAAACCACCGGCACGGAAACAGGCGACTACGCTCTCGTAGTAGACGGACCGGCTGCCCGCATCGACTTTTCAGGAAACTACAGCGGCAAAGCCGTACATCGCCTGACAGGTTCTTTCAATACCCGAAAGGAATACGTCATCCCTCCCTTCCGCCTCTTCCCCACAGCGGCGGGCAAAGGAATAAGGATCGACATCGAACATAATGGGGAACTATTAAAAAGCATCACGCAGACTAGCGACGGACAGCCGCTCCTCCCCGAGGAAGGCAAGGAACTGGCGTTGCTTATCCAATTCACCCCCGGAGGTGTCGAGGTGAAGCAACCCGGAGAGAATTCGACCGATATTGAAAAGGTTTACTAACAGTCCCTGAATAATTCAGATAAAACAAACAGACAAGATATGTATATGAAACGTTCACACCTATTGAAAATAAAATCAGCCGCACTGTGCGCCGTCGTTCTCTTATGCGGCTGTAATAACGAACTACGAACAAGAGGCGGCGACGGCGAAGAAGGCGAACTCACGACGGCAACCCTGTCGGTAGGTCTTGCCGCGGGCGAGCAGACCCTCGTTACCAAAGGATTGAGCGATCAACAGGAAAAGACTATACATACCCTATATTTACTCGCGTTCCAGCCGGATGAAGCTGGAGACTATAACCTGAAATACTATGCAACCGGGAGATCGGGAAGCGGCAATGACGGTAAATTCACCTTTACCCTCCGCCGCAGCGCATCAGGAGCAGCCGATACGAAGCTGCTCCTGATCGCTAATCAAAACCCTTATCCGCTGATAAACACAGGCATGACATACGAAGGGGTACAAGCAGCCTTGACAAGTGCGGAGTTGGCGATTGGACCGGCATTTGCCGACACCGGGATACCGATGTTCGGCTTTGCCGGTAACAGTCCCGACACGCCGCTGGAGATAACCGCAGGAATGTCGCTCAGCGCCAACCTGCTGCGTGCCGTAGCCCGGGTGGATGTGGGAGTAGGTACGTATGATAATCAAAGTGGTGATTGGAATAAAGGGAGTGTCGATTTCAAGCTGACAGAAATTTATGTATTCAAACCTCAAAATAGGTATACGCTCATACCGCTTGTAAACAATCTGAAATACATAAACGGCATTCCCTCCGTCACCGCTCCTTCACCGGCAGGGGAACAGGGTACTGACAACTTTCAATACATGATTAGCAGTGGCGATGTCTCCAGCAAAGCTGAAATATACGTCCCGGAAGTTGCTTTAAAGCCTGGAACCGTCTACGACGCGAACCATGATCAACGCATGGCCCTCGTTGTCGGTGGTATATACAAAAATAAAACATACTATTACCGCATCGACTTCACGACCGCCAGGACCAATGTGATGGGAACTGCCTTACACGATGTCTTGCGCAACCATATCTACCGCTACTCCATCACCGGCGTAAGCCTGTCGGGATACACAACTGCCGCAGCAGCCTATAGCGGCAAACCGGTCGGTCTGGATTTCACGGCCGAGATTGCCGACTGGCAAACAGGAGTCGAGAAAAAACCTGATCCGGATATGTGGGTGCGAATGAATTACGGGGGAATAAATGGAACGATTACAACCGGTACGATGAAAGAGAATGGAGCTTCAACAGATTTTACAGTCTCTGCGAAACTTGAACAATTTATAACGGACGATGGGAAAGTGAAATCTCAGCTCCAATATAATAAATTACTTGGAGAAGCCGTCGAGAACCTCTACAATGGAACCTACAATGGCGGCCTGTACCGTGGTGTCGCGGACGCTTTACAGAGGGAAGGCCCCTATGCACAACTGGTTATCGCTCCCGATAACGCCGCGGAGTCTGTGGCGTGGAGAAGCACACCTAAGGAGGGACCTGTAAAAGATCGTGTACTGGATGCCAAAAAGACCTGCTGGGACTACCGTGGACAGGGAAGGAGCGATTGGCGTCTGCCCAGGTTGTCGGAGTTATGCCTCCTGTGGCTAAATAGGGTAGAGATCAATCAGTCCAAAGGGTTTACTTCGCTTGGCGAGACTAGCGTAACCTACTGGACCGGCACGGAGGGCGGAAAGGCTGATAAGGCCTATGCCATTAATGCAGCAGGGGAGATCACCCTGAATGTAAAAACAGCCCTGTATTCGGTAAGATGCGTTCGCGAAGTAAGATAACAATAACAGCTAATATGCACACAGATATGATCGTAAGAAAAACAACAATCCGGATATGGACAATGATCGGTGTATGCTCCCTGGGGCTCTATTTCACTGCCTGCGATAACAGAGAACTGCCCGGAAAAGAAAAGGATCCGGCAAATGTCGGGCTTCGCTTTTCCGCTTCCATTTCCGACACTCCGTCCTCCAGGGGAACCCATGGACCGGATATTATGACCGGAACGGCGTTTCCCGTGGATACGCATGTGTTCGGCATGTTTATCACCGACGAAACGGGAGACCCTGTGACACCCGGTTCGGAAGATAATATGAAATCGACCCTTACGCAAGGAGCGGATCAGGAGGCATGGGCGTATACCGATAAAAACGATCAGATCCTCTCCCTGGCTAAAAATCAGGGGGATAAGGTGAAGGTGGCAGCTTATTACCCGTGGATAACGGGTGCAACCGCTACCGCCGTTCCTTTCGACCTGACCGGTGATGCGGCAGACTGGATAGACCTGCTTTATTTATCATCACCGACCGGAGAACAGGAGGTACTCGATGATACCCCTATCGAGTTGAAATTCTCCCATGCCTATTGCTGGGTGACGGTCAAGCTGTCGAAACTGACGGATAAGAACAATGTTATCGTTAAGGCTGTCAGCCTCGAAAACAGTTATAATGCTGTGACTGGGATAGTGAACAAGGGAACTATTAATCCAAAGACCGGGGATATAGCCACCAGTACTACAGGCTCGCTGACGGTAAATTTAACTGATCCTGTAAGTATACCGTATGACCAGGATATCAATGAAACTCCTTCCGAATTCAACTTCCTTGTTCCGTCATTCATGAGTGCGGATACTATGGACGATAATATTGTGATACGTGTCACAACCCTTGTTGACTCTGAGACCGAAGTGCTCTCTTTCCCGCTGGTAAAAACGAATTTAAATGCAGATCAAAATCTGTACGGCTTCCTGAAAGGCATGCATAACACGTACAATATCATATATAACAATTCAGAAATGATACTTTCATTATCAGGCTGGCAGGAAACCACCATCGACGCTTCGACGTTGGGAGGAGGGGCAACGGGAGATCCTGTTTCAGTAGAACTAAAGCCGGCTTGGGGCATGAATGCTTCTAAGTTAGATGAGTCAAATCATATTTACCATACTTATCTGGGAGAAGTCGCTGAAGGTAATAACGGAAATTACGTGACATTGGAAGTTTCCGGCGATCCGTTATTATATGAAGGGTGGGAGCCGTTTATGAAATATACAGAAGCGATTTATCCTAAATTAATGATTGCCCGAAATTTAGCCGCAGGAGGAGCCCCCGTCCCCTGGAGGGATGAAACAACCGGAGTCCTTACGGCCAAACAAGCCTGTGCGGAGCTCAGGGACGGAGGGTATAAAGACTGGCGTTTACCCAGGGTAAGCGAATTGTTTTTCTTTGTATATCAGGTGCCGGATGCCCTTAGATTAAATACCGACCAACTTTGGAGTGCGACAGAAAATGATGCAGATCATTGTTATTCAACAAATAAGTTTGCATCCGGATCGATATTTCCTGTAAAAACTTTAAAACAAGAAAATCTTTATGTTCGCTGCGTAAGAGACTATAACAAACCTAAATCCACTATTTAAACTCGAATAGAAATATGACATACATGAAACAAATCATATACACAATAAGCCTTTTACTTCTGTTGGGGGCCTGCACGGACGAAAAAGACAGCGACAAGCTGTCGTCCGAAAGAGGTAAGCCCGGTGAGCTTGTCCCTGTGGAACTTGTATTGAACACACAGCCTGTGCAATCTCCTTTATCCTCCGGCACAAGAGCGGAAGGTTCTGCCGTTCGTCCGACGCAGATAGGTAAGGGGATGGAAATAAGCCTGGAGGAGACTCCGGTAACCCGCTCCTTAGAGGACGAAGTAAAGAATTTCCAGGTGTTTCAGTTTGATGGCCTTACACCCGAAAGTAAATTGGTTTGGAAACAATTTATTAACAGTAATTCCGTAAAAGATGTCTTACTGCTGTCATCCACTGTGAAGAACAGGATCATCCTGATAGCAAATGCCGAAGAAGCAACCTTTGACGATTTACAGGAAGACAGTTCAACCCTGGCTGATTTTAATAATAAAGGAATTAGCTACTCGGAGGGTTCCGGTACTTTTCCTTCAAACTTTCCTTTACTCGATACCGGTACGGGCGGTACTATCGCCTTTACCGGAAGTACGGATATGATCGTTCTTGCTAATAAACAGGCCGACATCATGCTCTATCGTTCGGTAGCCCGGGTGAAAGTCAACCTCTCTCTCTCGACCGAGATGCAAGACAAAGGTTATACTGCCTGGACCTATCAGTTCATGAAAATCCCTAAGAAGAGTTTTTATCATTCGATAGGCCGCACGGCTGTTTTCCCCGGGGAATCTGTCGGATATGCCGATTATGCACTACGACAGGCATCATTTCCAGGATCTATCGACCTGTATTTACCGGTCAACCTCCAGCAGCCGGTTCCGTTTACATCCTCGGATAGACGGGTAGTCAACGCTCCTGCGGGCGCAACCTATCTTCAGATTATGGGGATGAAGATGAGTGGGAGCGTAATCAGCCGGTCGGTACTCTACCAGATCCATCTGGGAAGTAATTTTACCGACGATTACAGCATTTCGCCCAACTATTCATACACCTACAATATCAAACTAACAGGCGAGAGCGATGACGACTCGCGCGTTATTAAGTTCGTCCCCGGTTACTTCAGCGGTGCTCTCAAAATGTATACGGAGAGTGGTGGCGAAACAACAAACCTGTCAAAAGCCTTTACCTGGCGATACGAAAAACGGTTTGAAGTCTATATTAAGGATGTGAACGATCCGGGTGGTAATAAATGGCTGGATTCCGGCACCATGCCCTCCTTGAATGATCTTATGGACGGGCGGCAGAATACCTGGAATTTAAAAGATAACACGGGATATACGGCACTACAAAAATGTCTCGGCCTGAATGGTGGTACTCCATCGACTATGGACGAGATGGAGTGGTACATGCCCTCTTACGGTCAGGCGCTCGGTATTTATGTAGCCGGATCGAGTACACTCAAAACATTGCCAAACACATATTACTGGACATCTACTGCTAATCAAACATATGCATGGGGTATCCAGGTTTGGACGGGCGCAAACACACAGCTAAACCCAGTTACTCCGTATAACCTTCGATGTGTCAAAGATGTATCCTCGGCAAGCATGAACTAAATGTATCGGTATGAATATAAAGACAGAATATATGAAACGTGAATTATTTATAGTCGCCATCGCATTATGCCTGCTTCCGGCCGCTACCGCGTTCGGGCAGGAATTAAGAAAAGAGAAACTGAAAGGAACCGCTGGTACAGTTGAGAAAGTGTATGCCGTCTTTTATTCTGTCGGTATGCCTGAAAGCGCCGTCTGGCCACTCGGCATGGATCTTTCGAGGGATGGGGCAACTATCCGCCATACTCCCGATCAAGATAACGAAGGTCACACTAGTGTGAATGATAAAGCGCCTTTCCGCTTTATCATTGCTCCTTTAGATGGAAGTGAGAACAAATATTGGGCGGCATCTATGGGCTTCAATACCGGAGCAGATGGAGCCAATACCGACCTCGAAGCAAGCGGAGGTACTGCAAGTGTCGGATGCCGTGCTTACGGCACCACGGAATTTCCCACCGGCTGGCGCATGCCGACTCAGCGGGAGATGATGATCATGTGGTTGTTCAGGGAGGGTATAAATGCTATTTATTCCACAGGGAAGATAGGCCAGGATGCGGAAACCCGGTACTGGACTGCCACAGAGGACTCGGCGGATAAGGCATGGTATTTGAATTTCAGTGCCACTGTGCCGCAATCGAATACCCAGACAAAAGCCACCGCTCTCAAATTCAGGTGCGTAAGAGACTTTTAACTCCCAAAAGACAAACAGATGAACCGAATAGACACCATCCTGGAAAAGGAACGAACCAATACGGACAGGATCTTTTTATACTTGTGCCAGGATCGGCTGATGGCCTTTGGCTATTCAGCCTATTATGCCACTTTGCTCTTTCCGGAACTGGAAGTGATTCAAGGGAATAATACCGCAGGTGTGAAATATGTTTATACCGACTTTCCGCCGACTTCCCTGTTCTCTCTTTCCGGACGGTTGACGGCATTGATAGGAGATGAATATATAGAAGTTGCCGTACCCGAAGAAATAAAATGTCAACGGGATCGATTCGGTGACTGGATGGACAAGATTCAAAAATAGTAAATATAAAATTATGAACAAGACAGACTTTATTACCGAGTTAGCAGCGCGTACCGGGCGACCGGCTACGGAAGTACGTAAATTTGTAGATAAATTTTTTGCACTTGCCACCGAAGTCCTGGCACGTGAAGAAGATGTTTTATTTTTGGGGTTCGGCCGTTTTTCTCCCCGCAAACAAAATGCCCGTCTGGTGCGTAATCCTAAAACCGGTGCTCCGGCTATGTTCAACGGGCGCACTACGGTTAGCTTCAGACCGGGTAAAGATCTTTTCAATATGATAAATCAGAAATGAAACATGATAAAGCGATTAACAATTATCTTCCTGACTGCCTTGTTGCTGGCAGGGTGCCAGGAGGAATTACCTCAATCGGCAAGCATTGAAGCAGGAAAGGAAAGCCTGTCATTCACGCAGGCCAGCGGATCGCAGACGGTAAAGGTCACGACAAGCCATGACTGGACTGCCGTTTCGTCGGGTGGCTGGCTGACCGTATCGCCGGATAAAGGCGGAGCGGGTACCCACGAACTGACGCTGGCGGCGGCAGCCAATGCGTCGACGTCGGCACGGACGGCGCAGGTGGATATACAGGTGGGCCATAAGATCAGTACGATCAAAGTGTCGCAGGCACAACAGGATGTACTGGGGCTGGACCGCAACTCGGATGTGGTGCCCTGGCCCGCAGGTTCCGTGGAGTTCACCCTTTCCACCAATCTGGCGGACTATAAGGTCACGAGCGATGCCGCATGGCTGCAACCTTCCAACCTGAAATCGACGAAGGAGGAGAAGCTGGTATTGGCTTACGAAGAGAATAAAAGTTATGAGGCACGTACCGGGACAGTGACCGTTAGTAGCGGCAAGCTCTCCTCGAAGGTTGTCGTGACGCAGGGAGGACGCGGAGCCTTGTATTTCGTAATCAGCCGCGACACGGCGGAAGCCGCCGACGTGCGGTACGAACTGTCCCTGATGAAGAATACGGAGTCGAACGGGCTGCGTCTCATCGACAATGCCCCGTGGATCAGCCTGCCTCCCCGTAGCAAAGCGGTGCCGGTGGAGGAACGTGTCCGGTTGACGCTTCAACCGAACACCAAGACGGAGCCGCGCAAGGCCCGCCTGGTGATAAAGGATACGGGCACGGGTGTCCTGATTACCGATACTTTTACGCTGGTGCAGCGGGGACGGGAGAATGTGCTTCTGCCGGAAATGAAGTCGTACGAAGCTGCGGTAACGGGCGAAACGTTCGATATCCCGGTGACTGCCAGCGGCCCTTTTGAAGTGGAACTGCCCGGGGATGCTCCCTGGCTGAGCGGGTCGACCGGTGTACAACTGGGCGGCACGTTGCGGTTTAAGGCGGAAGAGAATACGCGGCCTGAAGCGCGTACGGCGGTGATCGTCCTGCGCCTGCAGAGCGAGGTGCCCGTCGAAGCGACCATTACCGTTACGCAGGCGGCTGCCAAGGTAACGGACACGGATCTGATTCCCCGCCTGTATAATTTGCTGGAGGGGAGTGTGGTGATAGAAACCGTGCCGGTGAACCTGGGGGCTTTCCGGGCAACGATCGACTATGATGCCGGAGAGGTTTCGAACTGGGTACATGATATCTATTCCAGTGCCGGAAAACTGCATTTCCGGGTGGATGATAATACGGTGGCCGCCAAGCGCAGCGCCACAATCCGGCTGGCACCCGAAGATAAAGGGGCGGTGGAGATCCGGATCAACCAGAGTGGTACGGCAGGTGCTTATATCGAGCTGGATACGCCGGGTACACTGGCGTCGTTCATCGATTTCTTGAAGAAAGACAGGTATAAGTCTGTCCGTCTGGTCTCGGAGAACGGGATCAATGCGGATGATATCAATACGTTGCGCAATGAAAAGTTGGCAATTGAGAATATAGACCTGACCGGTGTCGCTATGGTGACTCTGCCGGAAGGGGCGTTTGAAGGAAACCGGACCTTACAGAAAATGACGTTGCCCGAGGGGCTGCTGTCGATAGGAAACGCGGCGTTTGCCGGTTGTCGCCTGAAGAAGATCGAGTATTCAGGGGCACTCGTGCTGCAGGCTATTGGCGACCGGGCTTTCGAGGGGTGTTCCGGTTTGAAGATGGACGGTGTTTTCATCTCCAGTCTGCAGTCGATCGGCGAGCGTGCCTTTGCGGGTGCCTTTACCGAGAGCGAGTCGAACAGTCTGGATCTGACGGGGGCTTCCGGTTTGCGGATGATCGGCAAGGAGGCCTTTTGGGCGTGCAATACGCTGACAGGGCTCAAGTTGCCGGTGAACCTGGTGGAGATTGGGGAAGGGGCTTTCGGCGAGTGTTATAATCTGGGGGGTAAGCTGACTTTGCCTACGTCGCTGACAACGATCGGTGCGGAGGCTTTCTATAATTGCAAGAACCTATCGGAAACGCTGGTGCTGCCGGGTTCCCTGAGAGAGTTGGGCGAGCGTGCCTTTATGAAGTGTGCGGCGTTGAAGGGGCTGGATTTGTCGGCCTGCCGTTTGACGAAGATCGGTGCGGAGGTGTTCAAGGAGAGCTTGTCGAGTCCGTCGTCTGCCTCTAGTGCGCTGACGATTCCTCTCGGGATGAATCATATCGCTGCCAGTGCCTTTGAAGATACGGGTTTTTCGATGGTCGACCTGCCTGCGACACTGGCGGTGATCGAACGGAGGGCCTTTTATAATTGCCGGAACCTGAAGACAGTAACCTGCCGTCGTATGGGGACACTGCCGGTACTGGATGCCGATTATCCGGCGGAAACATTCGGCGGAGTGGATATAGTGGGCCAGCGCACATTGAAGGTCGATCCGCTGTCGGTAAATAGCTACAAAAACGATCCGTCATGGATGGAGGCGACACCGGCAGGGGGTAGTATCAGGTGGAGTATTGAAGGGTATTAGAGATGGAATAAACGAATAAAGATTTAATTATAATAAAATGTACAAACAATTACTATTACAAGGATGCCTGGGACTTGGCCTTGCACTTACTTCCTGTGCCGGACAGCGGCCACTGACAACGACGGTGGAGGCTGTTATCCCCGCTCAGGCTATTATCCCTATCGAACAGGAAACGGTGAACCCCGGTCAGCTATCCAACTCCGACATACGGAACCTCCGGATTCCGCAGTTGCGGGTCGATGCCGCTTCGGTCTACCGGGAAATGCTGCTCTATACCGACCTGGAAGACGAGAATGTACCCCAAAACATCACCGAACATCTGACGGCTTTTATCGACTATCCGGCAGGCAGCGTCAAGCTGAGTCCCAAATACGGGAATAACCGTGCCGAACTGGAAAAACTAAATGACCGCCTTCATCCGTTGCTGGATTCCCCGAAGAAATTGAAAATCAAGTTAACCGGCTATGCCTCACCCGATGGCAGCACGAAAGAGAACGAACAACTGGCTGGCAACCGTACGATCCAGTTTAAGAACTATCTATTGAAACAATATAAACTTCCGGACGACGGCACTGTGTCGGTAGACTGGGGTGGTGAAGACTGGGAAGGGCTGCGTCGTGTGGTGGCCGCTTCAGACAAAGCGTATACGCGTCAGGTACTCGCTATCCTGGACGCAACGACTAATGCCGACGAGCGTCGTAAACAATTACGCAATCTGGAAAAAGGAGCCGTCTACAAAGATTTGGAGAAAAACGTCTTTGCCCGCCTGCGCCGGATCGAGTTGGCTGTAACGGGTGAAGCGCAGGCTGTAAACGCAGCCGGACAGGACCCTGTCGAATTGGACGAACTGGCGACCCGGCTATACACGGCACCTAAAACCTTATCGCAGGAAGAGTTCCTACGGATCGCTGCGATATACCGTCCGGGAACGGAGCAATACCGGGAAGTGTACGAATTGATGGCCTACCGTTTTCCCGATTGCCGGGTGGCGCAGCTGAATGCGATGGCGGCGGCGTTGTCGTTGGGAGATAAAGAGTCGGCGCGTATTTTCGGGCAGCGTTGCGCAGACGATTCCCGTTCGTATATCAATCAGGGTGTTTTGCTTCTGATGGACGGCGATGCGAACGGCGCGTGCGATTATTTCCGGAAAGCCATGTCCGAAACCCCGCGTCGGGCGAGGAAGAATCTGGAGGTGGCGCAGGAACTGATGGAACGGCGTTGAGCGCAGGTTTGTAATGAATAAAAGGTGTATATAAATAAGGTATATATAAATAAAAGGAATAGCTATGAATAAGACAGAACTCTCTCGCGCCATACGGAAGGCGAGAGGTTGTACAATGGCGGAAGCAAAAGGGTTGCTCGATACGTTTATGGAGGTCTTTACGGAGCAACTGGCCAATGACAAGTCCATAAACCTGCAAGGTTTCGGTGTTATAAAACCCTGGCATCAGACTCCCCGCCGTGCCCGAAATCCAAATACCGGCAAAGCTGTCATCATCCAGGCACGTACCAGTGTCAAATTCCGTCCCGGAAAGCTGTTGTTAGATGCACTCAATAAACGTGGCCGGATGATGTGAATTTAGAAATGAAATAAAAAGATTAATCATAAATTAAACTGATATGATGGGGGAAGAAGATCGTAATCCGGAAATCATCCGGAGAGTGGACGAGCAACTGAGTAACGTCCGGAAAGAGCAACGGGTCATGAGACTCTGGGGCGGTGTGATACTGGGTGCCAACCTGTTGCTGCTAGGCGGCTTCCTGTGGATGTTGAGCCAGGGGGCGAAACAGCCTGTACCGGTGGAAACCGGCTTCCAATTCCCCACGCCCGCCACGCCTGCCGAAGAGGACAGCAGCGTCTGGGTAGCCGATATCGTCCCGAACGACAGGGGCAACACGGATAACGTGAGCAACACAGATAACACAGATAACGTGGATAACACAGAAAACGTAGATGACGTAGATAACGCAGACCGCGTGGATGATATGGATATGCATGACGACACCGCTGCCGACAATATGGACGAGGCGGTTGAGACAAACGATAAAGATTACGCAGAGGACACAAAGAACGCGGACGATGCGGACAACACGGAGGAATCCCCGTTGCCGCCCGCCCCCGTCGTTGTCGCTGTTGCTCCGGCAACTACTCGTCGTCCGGTAACCGTCCGGCCACCCGCTGCAAGGACTGTCAGAAAAGCCGTGCAGCCCCGTCGTAAAAAGACAGTGGCATCCATTCCGGCCTATATCATTACACGACCGGGAATGACGCTGCGTTCGCTGGCACGTCTTTATTATGGTAGCCAGGTGTTCTGGGTCTATATCTACGACCGGAATACGAGGGTTTTGTCGTCGCTCGATACATCCTCCTTCGATGCTCTTCCTACGGGTATCCAACTGGAACTGCCCCGTCCTGCCGACTACGGGATGGATGCCACCGAACCCATATCGTTGCAGCGGGCCTGCAACCGGGCAAAAAGCCTGGCGAAACAATGAAAAGAAACAACAATTAATCAAATAACATACGGACATGAAACTACGTACACGATTCTCCGGACTGCTGGTCATACTCTGCCTGTTGGCCGTAACTGCTACCGGACAGAGCTACACCATCCATTTTATCAAAGGAACGGAACGCATCAACCACCAACGGCTGCAAACGGCCAATAACCTGGAGGAGCTGACCACGCTGTTGTCGGACTGCCGCCACCAACTGGCTACGGGAAAATATACCGTCTCGTTAACCGCGCTTCAAAGTGTCTCGAAACGCTACGATCCTGCCGCCCGCGAACTGGCGATAAGACAGGCTACCTTTCTGCAGGAGTATCTGACAGGGAGCTGCTGCCTGGACGACCCCGACCTGTTCGAGCTCGATGTCGATGCCCGTACCGACCTGGATAACCGTGTGATCGTAGAACTGAGGAAACACCCGGCCGTAACCGATCGGCAGCCGGTCGTTTCACCGCCTTCAAAAAAGGGTACGGAGTCACTCCCCGGGCAGAAGGCCGCGGCAGAGCAAGCCGGAGCGAAAGAGGCAAAGATGGTGAAGAAGGTAAAGGTGACGAAGGATACAAAGGTAAAGGTGACGAAGGTTAAGGATACAAAGACTGAACCTGTGACTAAGGCTACGCCGAAATCTGCACAGAAGCCTGCACCGAAGTCTGTGTCTGCAAAGACGACCGCAACGACCGTTTCGGCTACTGCGCCTGCCAACCGTTTCCTCCTGGGATCTGTCGGGCTGGGGGTAAAGACGAATGCGCTGCTGTTTGCCGGGCTGCTGCCGGACGGGTCGATGTATTCGCCGGTGGCGAATGTAGCGGGGGAGGTGTATTTTATGGATCGTTTCTCAGCGCAGGTGTCGTTTGCCTACGCGATGCCTTACAAGAAGGGCGATCCGTATAATCTGTTCAGCATGACGTGTCTGATGGTGGAGCCACGCTGGTGGTTGTGGGGTAATAGTCGTTTCCGCGGGTTGTATGCCGGAGTCTACGGGCAGTACGGTACCTTCGATGTGAGTATAAAGGAGAAGCTGGAGGATAACAGTACCGGTTCGTTCTATGGCGGCGGAGTCTCTGTGGGTTGGCTTCAACCGGTCTGGCGGGGCTTCTATGTCGAGGCGGGAGTGCAGGTAGGCTATCGTATCGATATCGTCGATGTCTACGAATTCACCCCTGGTAGCCCCTACAAGAAACTGGCAACCTATCCCCTTAACAGCTTTACGCTGCAAGGGATGAATCTGTCGGTAGGGTATCGGTTTTAGGTAGTTAAAGTAAAGCTACCAGTTCTTCAAATTGTTCTTTATTGAGAGCTTTGCTTCTGACCTTGCTTCGGTAGGAATAAACCGTAGCCAGCGAATATCCCAGGAAATGGGCGATATTGCTGCTGTCGTTTATTCCGAGCCGGATGAGGGCGAAGATACGGAGTTCGGTCGACAGGATCTCACCGGATTTAGGATATAGTTTTCCCTCTTCCGTCATCAAACCGTTGAAAGATTCGGTGAAGCGGGGGAAGAGCCGCAGGAATGATTTGTCAAACTCGTTGTAGAAGTTTTTCCGCTCGTCGCGTATGAACTGTTCGGACTTGATCGTCTTGAACAAATCATCCAGCTTGGAGGCCATTGCCAGCTTGGCGAGTGAACGGCGATATGTATCCAGTTTATCCAGATAGATAACGCATTGGTTCAGGTAGAGTGCGATGTATTCCTCTTTTATTTTGCTGGCCTGGCTCAGTTCCTGGTTGATCTCCTGCAGCTGCTCGTTGGCGGCACTGACTTTCTTACGCATAAGCGACAGCTTTTTCATCTGGCGGTAGAGGTAAACGATGGTGATCAGTAAAAGGACCGCCATCAGGCTGATGCTGATAAGCAGGGTACGGGTAATCTGTTTCTCTTTCTGTATCTTTAGTTTATAAACTTTATCCACGATCGGGAAAAACTCGGTCACTTCCACTGAACGGAGACGGGCATTGCAGGCAACGGCATCTTCCATCGAACAGCTCAGGTATTTGTATGCCCGTTCGATATCTCCCTTTTCAAACATGAGTAACGCCAGTTTTTGCAGGGATATATATTCACGTTTGGCTGCTTTCAGATCGCTGATCGCTGTTTGGGACAGGTAATAAATCTGCTTTTCCGTATCGCCTTTTTGAGCGTATGCCTGGGATAAGTTATATAATATGTATATAGCGGATTCTGTGCCCTGAGCTTTTGTCAGTTCGTCGTTCATCAGGCGGATGGCTTCATCCGGATTGCCGTTTACGATCAACTGGTCTGCCAGAACGATATTATGGTCGATGCCGTTTGGCGTAACAGTCAGGATCGAATCGCGGTAAGCGTTTGTCTGGGCGATGTATTTATGACGGTCGTTCGTGCGGGTGTAATCGGCTATCCATCCATAGAAAGTACGGCAGGTATAATAATAATAAAGTAATGACCCTTCACTTAGACGCTCTCTCTGTATTTGTTCCAGTTGTTCGGGAACTTCGTTATAAAGACCCATGATGCCGAGAACCTCTGCCCGGGCTATCCGCAGGTCATTCTTATAGGATGGGTTACGGAGTGAGTCGGTCAAAGCCTCTCTTCTTTCCAGGTAACGCAAGGCTGAATCTGCCTGGAAATGCAGGTAGATACCGAATAAAGTTCCGTATAGTTCATATTTGCTTTCCAGCGAAGAGGTTGCTTTCAACAGACTTTTAATGCTATCGGCTTCCTGTTCCCGTAGCTGCTGGAAGAAAGGTTTCTGCGCAATCGTGCGATCCAGTTCTTTTAGCAGGGATAGATTCGTCTTGTCTTTTTCAGAAGCATAAGACAACTGAATGCAGAACAGAAATAGGAGAATGGCTGATATCGTTTTAGTCATAGGAGTGTTTTTCATTTCATTTGTCACAAAGATAATAAATAACTATAGTAGTACTACCTTAATTAATAAAGTTGTGTATCTCAAATGGGTAAGGTGCTATTTTTTATGAGTGCCTACCCGCTTACCAACCGATGCCTACCCATTTGCAAAAATACTTATGTTTTTTCAGAGAAATACTTACGTTTTTTCTTTATAGGGTGTTTGCCTTTTTCCTATAAAGTACGAGTGATTACTTTATGGGGAGTGAACTTGCTCCCTATATAGTGCTACGGTATCTCGCACTATAGTGTAATACCCAGTAATACTATAATGCTATCCCGTGTATCACTATAGTGCCAGGCTATAATTCTTTCTAATTAGTTTTGATTTTTACCCTGTTTGGTTGAGGATATATTGCTGTAAATCAAGTATAAGGTGCTTTTGTGAGTTTTGATTTTTTTTCTAGTGGAAGTTTCCGGTTGACCAACCTGCTACATTTGCTTCCGTTAACAAACAAATCATTCCATGAAACAAATTATTATTACGATTGTACTATGTCTGACCTTCAATCTGCCCTGGGTATCGGCTTTGAATGTGCAGAAAACAGAACCGGCATTCTGGTGGTCCGGCATGCAGAATACCGAATTACAGATTTTATTATACGGTAACGATATTTCTACAGATAATGTCTCTCTGTCGGCATCGGATATCCGTATCAAGGAAATTGTCCGGTTAGAAAATCCCAATTACTTGTTATTATATCTGGATTTGACAGAGACGGCTCCGCAACAATTTAATATCGTTTTAAATAAGAACGGTGAGCAGGCCGTTATTCCTTATCAGATCAAAGACCGCAAAGACAGTCCTGCCGGAGCGCAAGGTTTTGATGCTTCTGATGTATTATATCTGATCATGCCTGACCGCTTCGCGAATGGCAATCCCGACAACGACCGCGTTTCGGGGATGTTGGAGAATAAGGTAGACCGTTCCGATCCTTTTGCCCGTCATGGAGGTGATATTCAAGGAATAGAAAATCATCTGGATTACTTTACCGATCTGGGCGTGACAGCTATCTGGTTGAATCCCATTCTTGAAAACAATATGCGAGAAGGTTCTTACCATGGCTATGCAATCACCGATTATTATGCCGTCGACCCGCGTTTGGGTAGCAACCAGGAATTCTGTCGGATGGTAGAAGCTGCTCATAATAAGGACCTGAAGATCGTAATGGATATGATCTTCAACCATTGTGGCAGCGAACATTTCTTCTTTAAAGATAAACCATCTGACAACTGGTTCAACTTCCAGGATAATTTTACACAGACCTCTTACCAGACCATGCCGCAGATGGATATACACCGTTCGGATTACGATAAGACGAAAAGTGTGGACGGCTGGTTCACCGAATCCATGCCCGACCTGAATCAACGAAATCGTCATGTCGCTACCTACCTGATACAGAATAGTATCTGGTGGATCGAATATGCCGGAATAGACGGTATCCGTCAGGATACACACCCGTATGCCGACTTTGAGATGATGGCGCGCTGGTGCCGGGCGGTCAAAGCGGAATATCCTGATTTCAATATTGTCGGTGAAACTTGGCTCGGTAGCAATGTCGGTGTTTCTTTCTGGCAGGAAGACAGCAAGGTGGCTTATCCCCGCAATTCTTATTTGCCTACTGTGATGGATTTTCCGTTGAACGGTCTGATGTCGTATGTTTTCGATGAGGAAACGAACGAGTGGGACAGGGGGCTGGCGAAGATTTACGATTATCTGTCACAGGATATTGTGTATGCTAATCCGATGAACCTTTTGGTATTCCTGGATAACCACGATACCTCGCGTTTCTATAAAACGACACCGTCTTCCGGTCTGAACCGTTACAAGCAGGCGTTGGCTTTCCTGTTGACTGTCCGTGGAATCCCACAGATCTATTACGGAACGGAAATAGTGATGGCCGGCGATAAGGCAAACGGCGACGGTGCTTTGCGTAACGACTTTCCCGGAGGCTGGAAAGGAGATAAAGTAAATGCATTCACTCCGGCAGGACGTGATTCATTGCAGACGGAAGCATTCGCCTATATGCAGAAGCTCCTTCGATGGCGTGCCGGAAATGAAGTGGTCGCCAAAGGTTCCTATAAACATTTCATTCCGCGCAACGGCGTTTATGTCTACGAAAGACGATTGGGTAACCGTTCTGTTGTCGTTCTCCTGAACGGTACGGATGAAAAGAAAATGCTTGACCTTGCTCCCTACCGGGAAGTGCTTCCTGCCTCTTCGGCAAATGAACTGCTGAGCGATAAGAATATCCGGTTGGATTCCTCCCTGTCTCTTTCTGCAAGAGATGTTATGATTCTTGAATTTTAATGTTAATATAAATCATATAACACCATGAAACGTAGTATTTTGTTTTTGGCCGCATTGTTCGGCTGCTGTGCGGTGTCATACGCCCAACAATTACTCTCACCGGATGGAAATCTGAAAATGACTTTCAAACTGGATGAAAAGGGCGCACCGGTTTATGACCTGAGTTATAAACAGAAAGAAGTGATTAAACCCAGTAAACTAGGGCTGGAGTTGAAGAAGGAAGATGCGGATGCCGCTGTCGACTTTGAGTTCAAACAACGCAAAGATGTTGCAGCGTTGGATAAAAAGACGAACCTGTATGACGGATTTAAAATAACGGATACCCGTACGGCTGCTTTCGATGAAACCTGGCAACCGGTATGGGGAGAAGAAAAAGAAATTCGTAATCAGTATAACGAGCTGGCCGTTACGTTGGATCAACCGGCAAACGACCGTTCTATCGTTATCCGTTTCCGCCTGTTCAACGATGGGTTAGGGTTCCGTTATGAATTTCCGCAGCAGAAAGAGCTGAATTATTTCGTGATCAAAGAGGAAAAGTCACAGTTTGCCATGGCAGGCGACCATAAGGCGTTCTGGCTCCCGGGCGATTATGACACACAAGAATACAGTACGGTTACTTCCCGCCTGAGCAAAATCCGCGGGTTGATGAAGGAAGCCGTTACGCCTAACTCTTCACAAACACCTTTCTCCCAGACTGGCGTTCAGACACCGTTGATGATGAAATCGGAGGATGGTTTGTATATCAACCTGCATGAGGCAGCCTTGGTTGACTATTCTTGTATGCACCTTAATCTGGATGATAAGAATATGGTCTTCGAATCCTGGCTTACTCCGGATGCCAAAGGGGATAAAGGATATTTACAAACCCCTTGTCAGTCTCCGTGGAGAACGGTTATCGTAAGTGATGATGCGCGTGATATTCTGGCTTCACGTATCACTCTGAATCTGAACGAACCTTGTAAACTGGAAGATGTTTCCTGGATCAAGCCGGTTAAATATATCGGTATCTGGTGGGATATGATTACCAATAAAGGAACATGGGCTTATACGGATGAGTTGAGCAGTGTCAAATTGGGCGAAACGGATTACACAAAGGTAAAACCGAATGGCCGCCACTCTGCCAATACGGCTAATGTGAAGCGTTATATCGACTTTGCCGCGGCCAATGGTTTCGATGCTGTCCTGGTGGAAGGATGGAATGAAGGTTGGGAAGACTGGTTCGGAAAGAGCAAAGACTATGTATTCGACTTCGTAACTCCCTATCCGGATTTCGATGTACAGGAAATCCATCGTTATGCGGCGAGCAAAGGTATCAAGATGATGATGCACCATGAAACTTCGGCTTCCGTACGTAACTATGAACGTCATATGGACAAAGCGTATCAGTTCATGGTAGACAACGGATACAACAGTGTGAAAAGCGGTTATGTAGGTGATATCATCCCTCGCGGCGAACATCATTACGGACAGTGGATGTGTAACCATTATCTGTATGCCGTAAAGAAAGCTGCCGATTATAAGATTATGGTAAACGCCCATGAAGCCACCCGTCCGACCGGCCTGTGCCGTACATACCCGAACCTGATCGGAAACGAATCGGCTCGCGGAACCGAATATGAATCATTCGGAGGTAATAACGTCGACCATACCACGATTCTCCCATTCACCCGTCTGATCGGCGGACCTATGGATTATACACCGGGTATTTTCGAAACACATTGCAGCGCGATGAATCCGTCGAATACGTCACAGGTACGTTCCACGTTGGCACGCCAATTGGCTCTTTACGTAACGATGTATAGCCCGCTTCAGATGGCAGCCGACATTCCCGAACATTACGAACAATATGCCGACGCTTTCCAGTTCATCAAAGATGTTGCCCTCGATTGGGAAAAATCTCTTTATCTGGAAGCCGAGCCGGGCGATTATATCACGATTGCACGCAAGGCAAAAGGTACAGGTGACTGGTTTGTCGGTTGTACGGCAGACGAGAACGGACATGACTCACGTCTCTCTTTCGACTTCCTCGAACCGGGTAAAAAATACATCGCAACAGTATATGCAGATGCAAAAGATGCCGACTGGAAAAATAATCCGCAGGCCTATACTATTAAGAAAGGACTGTTGACAAACAAGAGTAAATTGAATTTGAAGGCTGCCAGCGGTGGTGGCTATGCCATCAGTATCTTTGAGGTAAAAGACCAGAAAGATATAAAAGGGTTAAAAAATCTATAAGGTAAAAGGATTGTTAAGGTTATTAAGTAAACTTGTAAAGAACTTAAATTTAAGCACATGAAACATTTAAGGTTTAAAGCTTTGTTGATGCTCATCGCAGGCTTGTGTATGTCCATCTCTGTGTTTGCACAGCAAATGACGGTGAATGGAGTTGTGAAAGATCCTACAGGAGAACCGGTTATCGGGGCAAATGTCATTATAAAAGGGACAACGAACGGTACAGTCACGGATGTAGACGGTAAGTTTATGTTAGCTGCTTCAAAAGGAGATATTATTTCTGTTTCATTTATCGGATATAAAATGCAGGAACTGCCTGCCGCATCCAATATGAACATTCTTTTGGCGGAAGATTCCCAGATGCTGGAAAACGTAGTCGTTATCGGTTACGGTACGGTAAAGAAGAATGATGCGACCGGGGCGGTGACGGCAATCAAGCCGGACGAGAAAAACAGAGGTGTACAGGTCAGTCCGCAGGATATGTTGATGGGGAAAGTGGCCGGTGTGTCGGTCGCTTCTTCAACAGGGCAACCGGGCTCCTCTTCGTCGATCCGTATTCGTGGCGGTTCTTCCTTGTCTGCCAAGAACGACCCGTTGGTGGTTATCGACGGGGTGATTATGAATAACAGTGCTCCTGACGGCTTAAGCAATCCGTTGAGTACGGTCAATCCGGCGGATATCGAATCGTTCACCGTATTGAAAGATGCTTCGGCTGCCGCTATTTACGGTTCACGTGCATCGAATGGCGTGATTATCATTACAACCAAAAAAGGGAAAAGCGGTAGCGTAAAGATCAATTATTCGGGAAATGTGTCGATCAGTACGAAACGTAATAAGGTCGATGTCATGAGCGGAGATGAATACCGGGACTATATAGCTAATTCACCGAATGTTACGGAGGGTATGCTGACAGCATTGGACCTGCATCCGGGTGTAAGTACGGACTGGCAGGATGAAGTTTTACGTACGGCTGTTTCTACTGACCATAATCTCAGTGCGTATGGTTCGGTTAAAGAGTTTATGCCGTACCGTGTATCTTTCGGTTATACCGATCAAAACGGTATTCTGAAAACTTCTAACTTCCAGCGGTATACCGGAAGCCTTTCTTTGACTCCTTCTTTGTTTAACGATCATCTGAATGTGAATCTGAACGCAAAAGGCGTTTATATCAAGAACCGTTTTGCCGATACGGGGGCTTTGGGTAGCGCAGTAGCTTTCGATCCTACCAAACCTGTATATAACAATAGTAAATATGGTGGTTTCTTTACCTGGACGGGCGATTATACGCCTGACGGAACCCGTTCGACTTCTGCCGGTGTGAATCCTGTGTCTATGCTGGAAATGGTAGACGACCGTTCGACTGCCAAATCGTTTATCGGAAATGCCCAGTTCGATTATAAGTTTCATTTCCTGCCCGAACTTCGTGTCAACATGAATATGGGTATCGACTATAACTCCGTGGAAGGTAAGAAGTATGTAGACCCGAATGCTCCCGGTTCTTATCAGCCGGACGATGATGCGACCGGAAGCCGTAATATCTATAATAATTCGCACAACAATAAGATTTTTGATCTGTATGGCCAATATTCAAAGGACTTTGAATCCATATCCAGCCATTTCGATGTAATGGCTGGATATTCTTACCAGAGTTATCGTACGAAAACGGATAAAGTGACTTATTATCTGTCACGCCGTCCGGAAACATTCGGCCAGAATACAACGGTAAGCAATGAATATAAGGAAACAGATACGAAATATGTATTGGCCTCTTTCTACGGTCGTATGAATTACTCGTTGATGGACAAATATCTGTTGACTTTTACCTTACGCGACGACGCTTCGTCTCGTTTTGCCAAAAATAAGCGTTGGGGACTTTTCCCTTCATTGGCGTTAGGCTGGAAGCTGAATGAAGAATCTTTCCTGAAAGATTTCAACAGTCTGGATGAACTGAAGTTACGTCTGGGTTGGGGTGTTACCGGACAACAGGATATCAACCAGGGCGATTATCCGTATCTTTCTTTTTATCGGGAAGGGAAAGGCGGTGCCATGTATCCTATCTATGATGCAGCCGGGAATGTGACCTGGGTGAATGTGATAGCTCCGACAGCGGCTAATCCGAACCTGAAATGGGAAACAACGACAACGTATAATGTGGGTGTCGATTATAGTTTTCTGAACAACCGGATCAGCGGTTCTGTAGATGGGTATATCCGTAAGACCAAAGACCTGATCAATGCGGAAGTAAATGTTCCTGCCGGTACCGACTTCGCCGAATATGTCGTTTCGAATATCGGTTCGTTGGAGAATAAAGGTTTTGAGTTTTCTATCAACACTCGCCCGGTGGTAGGAAAAGATTTCAACTGGGATCTGGGATTCAATATCGCTTATAACAAAACAAAGATCACTGAACTGACTTACAACGACAATTCGGATTCTCCGGGTAAACGTTTTGAATCGACCGGTGGTGACGGTGGTTTGCGTCTGAAAATCCACAGTGTGGGATATGCTCCCGGTTCCTTCTATGTATTTCAGCAGGTGTACGACAAAGACGGTAACCCGATAGAAGGGGAATATGTAGACCGTAACGGCGACGGTGTAGTGAACGACAATGATTTGTATCGTTACAAAAATCCGGTAGCCGATGTAATGATGGGTTTCAATTCCAAATTCAGTTATAAAAACTGGGATCTTGGGTTTAACGGACGTATCAGCCTGGGGAATTATAACTTCAATGCGACAGCTGCCAATGCTGCTCTCGGTGTAAATGAAGTGTTTGGTAATAATGCATTGAGCAATAAGCCTACATCGGCGTTGAAGACCGGTTTCCAGACTCGCCAGCGTTTATCTGATTACTATATCCAGAATGCTTCGTATCTGAAGATCGACAATATCACATTAGGATATAATGTAAATAAGTTTCTTGCCACAGGCTGTAATGCCCGTTTTTATGCTACGGTTCAGAACCCGATCGTCATCACTAAATATGACGGACTGGACCCGGAAGTAAATGACGGTATGGATAACAATGTGTATCCGCGTCCGATCACTGTTTTATTCGGAGTTAACATTAATTTCTAAATTGTATAGATCATGAAACTGAAAAAATATATATCGTTATTCATCGCTTCTTGTAGTTGTGTCTGGGCAACCTCTTGCCTGGGTGATCTGGATCAGGAACCGATATTGGATAAATCGAGCGCATCCATTCATAATGAAGCGGATTGTCAGGCATTCCTTGCCAAAATCTATTCCGGTTTCGGCCTGTCGGGAAATTCTTCCGACCCGAATGTAGAACCGGACCTGCAGGGTGGGGACCAGGGTTCGCTGGTTTTCCTTCGCGGACTGCTTTCCATGCAGCTTTTCCCTACGGATGAGGCCATCTGGAACTGGACAGACGAAGGTATCGTGGAACTTTGCGAGATCGACTGGGACTATACCTTGCCCTATGCATATACCTTTTATCAGCGTGCCATGTTGAACGTCCGCTATTGTAAAGAGTTTCTGGATGTTTATCATGCCGATAGCGATATTAAATATATTCAGAAATACCGGGATCAGGTACGTGGCTTGCGGGCAATGAACTATTATTACCTGATCGATCTTTATCGCAATCCGGGTGTTGTCTGGGATGACAGTCCTACGGATGATAAATCGTGGAAACCTTCGCAGATAGGAGCAGAAGCATTGTTTGAAAAGGTGGTGAATGAACTTGTCGACCTGTCTGAGAACGGTGATCTCGATGAAACACCTTCTATGGCAACGTATGGCCGCATCACCAAACCGGTAATCAATACCTTGTTAGCCAAGATGTATCTGAACGCCGAAGTGTATACAGGTACACCGATGTACGATAAAGCGGCTACTTATGCCAAGAAAGTGATCGATGCCGGTTTTGGCCTGGAGGATAATTATGCGAACCTTTTCTGTGGTGAGAACCATCTGACCGGTATCCATAAAAATGAGATCATCTATGCCATACCTTTTGACAATGTCAATGCCAAAAGTTATGGAAGCACGATTGTCTTGACTGCCGGTGCTTTCGGTGGCGACCTCGACCAGACGTGGTTTGGTATGTCTTCTTCCTGGACTTGCCTGAAACCGACACGGCAAATGATTGAATTCTTTGACGAAAGCCCGGATGCCGGAACCGATAGTCATGGAAGCCGGATCAAGAAAGATAAACGGTATGCTTTTTACGATGGTGCCGGAAAACGAACACCTGAATCAAAGATGCAGGACTGGGATTCCGGTTATCTCTGCTATAAATTCACTAATCTGGGATGGGATGGTGCTGCTGTAACACCGACTCCTGATCCGAACACAGACTTCCCTTTGTTCCGTTTGGCCGATATTTATCTGATCTATGCCGAATGTGCAGTCCGTAATGCTGCCGGAACCAGTAAAGAACAGGCTGTTGAATATGTGAACAGATTGCGTGAACGTGCTTATGGCGACCAGAGTGGAAACATTTCTCTATCCGATCTGTCTCTCGACTTTATCCTCGATGAACGTGCCCGTGAATTATATTGGGAAGGACAACGCCGTTCAGACCTGGTGCGTTTCGGTAAATTTACCAGAGATTACGCCTGGGCTTATAAGGGCGGTACACTTGAAGGTGTTGCCAATCTGGACAGCCGTTTTAATGTGTATCCTATCAGCGACCGTGATCTGACGGCCAATCCGAACCTGAAACAGAACACCGGCTACGAATCTTTGAAGTAATAACGATTAATCTGAAAGAAAATGAAGAAACTGAATATATTCATGCTGCTTTTAGCCGGTTCCCTGTTATGGACCGGATGCAGCAACGACAGAGACGATAATCCTGTTTTTCAGGAGCCGACCGGGTTCAATCTGAATACACCGGAACAAGCATCCGGTATATATGACCTGCAGAATATTTCGTCTGTCGACCTGACATGTGTACAGCCTGACTATGGCTATGCAGCCGGAACAACTTATAGAGTACAACTATCTTTGGAAAATACCTTCAAAGAAGCCGATGAGGCAACCGGTATAACTGCTAACTATGTAACTTTGTCTACAACTTATCCCCGTCCGGAATTGAAAGTAGATGCAGTTGAGTTTGCAATGGCTTTACTGGATTTATGGAAAGCAACCAACGAAAATACAGAATTTCTGGAAACACCTATGGCGGTGTATGTCCGTCTGAATGCGGCTTTATCCAATAACGGGATGGGGCAGATCTCGTCCAATGTTATTGAGTTACAGCAGGTTCTGGGATATAATGTAGAGCCTCCCGTATCTTTACCGGGACAGATGTTTTTAGTCGGTGACTTTGCATCCGGTAGCAGTTGGGGGAAATGGGTTGAAATGATTCCGGTAACGGATACTCCGGGTAAGTTTTGGTCTGTTCAGTATTTCGGAGGCAATAATGTAATGAAGTTTAATGCACAGCCTACGTGGGACGGTAATCAGGTCGCTTATTCGGAAGGTCTTGTTCCTGCTGAATCGGCCTCTTTAGCCGGAGTGTCCGGCGTGGATGACGGTAGTGGCGGAATGAATATCGGCATAAAGAATGCAGGTTGGTATATTGTGGTGGTTACTACGGCATTGGAAGGTAAAAATCTGAATTATATATTGGAATTTCTCTCTCCGGATATCTACGTAACAGGTGATGTTTCAGGAGGTTGGGATACCTTCGATGATGCTCGTAAGTTTACGGTACCTTCCGGTGAAGGTGAGTTTGTTTCACCTGCTTTTGTTGCAAACGGAAATTTGCGCCTTTGTGTCAAATTACCGTCGACAGACTGGTGGCGGACCGAATTTATGGTCATGAACAATAAGATTGAGTATCGGAAGAACGGAGGTGATCAGGAGGCTGTAAGCGTATCGGTCGGTCAAAAAGCCTATCTGAACTTCCTGGATGGTTCCGGTCGTATCAGATAAAAAACTTTGTAATACCTGATATAATTCGTTTGGTATCGTATTCTGTTTTCGAGGGCGTCATAAATATTTATGGCGCCCTCGTGAATATTTATGACGCGTAACTGTTATATTTGCAGTACAAAAACATAAAGATATGATAGTCAGAATACTTTGTCTGCTGGCATTTGCGTTGATTTTTAGCTCATGTCATGGTCAGCAAACTGTAAAAACAGGAAAAAAGGATACAACACCGAAAAGCTTTGAAATGGTAGCTGTCCCAAGTATGATCACCGATCCGGGTGAACGGGCGAAATATCTGGTACAGCATTATTGGGATAAATTCGATTTTACCGATACGGCTTATATCCATCTACCGGATATAACGGAACAGGCACTTACAAACTATATCGACCTAATGAAATATGTGTCTCCGGAAGTGGCATCTTCGTCTATCAAAGGAATGATGCATAAGGCGACTGCCGATAGTACTTTCTTTGCTCATATGGCCGGTTTATATGAGAAGTACTTGTATGATCCTAATTCTCCGATGCGTGATGAGTCGTTATATATACCGGTTTTGGAATCGATTCTGGCTGCTCCGGTTTTTGATGAAGTGAATAAGATACGTCCGGCCCATTTATTGGAACTGGCATTGAGAAACAGAGTAGGAGAACCTGCTACGGATTTTACTTATACGCTTGCCGACGGAAAGACGGGTACATTATATAATGTAAAGGCAGACTATCTGTTATTATTCTTTTATAATCCGGATTGTCACGCTTGTAAAGAAATTACAGGACAGTTGTTGTCTTCACCGCTGATCTCGGGTTTGCAGACAAACAAAAAACTGAAGATTTTGGCTGTTTATCCGGACGAAGATCTGGAAGCATGGCGAAAGCACATACCGGATGTTCCGGCAGAATGGATAAATTCTTACGATAACACAGTGAGCCTTAAAAATGATGAAATATATGATTTGAAAGCGATTCCTACGCTTTATCTGCTGGATAAAAACAAAAAAGTTATATTGAAAGATGTAACACTTAACCAGTTGATGGAATTTTTACAAATGCAAACAAACTAAATATGTAAATAAACAAATAAAGTATGAGAACAACGTTATTATCATTAGCCTTTCTGGCAGGGGTTAGTCTGACTGCGTCTGCTCAGTTCAAAATCGGAGGAAAAACTATCAACACAAAGAAAGTAGTCGGTGCCGCAACCGATGTGGCAAAAGCGATCACACTTAGTGATACCGATATTGCCAATATGAGTCGCGAATATATCGAGTGGATGGATACGCATAATGAAGTGGCAGGCCCTGATACGGAAATGGGAGCACGTCTGGAACGTTTGACCAAAGATATAAAAGTGGATGGCTTGGATCTGAATTTCAAAGTGTATAATGTAATCGACGTCAACGCTTTTGCCTGTGGTGACGGAAGTGTACGTGTTTGTGGCGGATTGATGAAGATAATGGATGACAATGAAGTGATGGCTGTTATCGGGCATGAGATCGGTCACGTACTTCATTCCGATTCTAAAGATGCTATGAAGAACGCTTATCTGACTTCGGCAGCCAAAAATGCGGCAGGGGCAACCAGCGATGTTGTTGCTAAGTTGTCTGATTCTCAGTTGGGCGATCTGGCTACGGCTTTGGCAGGTGCACAGTATTCGCAGAAGCAGGAAAATGAAGCGGATGATTATGGCTTTGAGTTTAGTGTAGCTAATGGATATGATCCTCACAGCATGCATGATTCATTGGCTAAATTGTTGGAATTGAGTGCAGATGCACCTAAGTCGTCCAAGTTTCGTCAGCTCTTTTCCAGCCATCCGGAAACAGAGAAACGGGTTCAGCGAATGAAAGAGAAAGCAGACAATTATACAAAGTAGTACGTATATTATGTTACCGTCTCTTAAACGGGCGGAGTCTTTACTGAAATATTGCTAAAACAATCTTCTTTTATGCCGAAAAAGTATGTTGGATAACATAAAAGTGCATATATTTGCACTGTGTTTTTCATGGTATTAGATTTAAGGTTAGCAATGAAGATTGGTTGTCGGGAGACAACCTTTTCTTTTTTATATACCTTACTTAATCATTTTCAGCCTTTCTCCCTTTTAATTCCGAAATAATATTACTTTTGTATAGTGACTATAAAATTTATGTGGTGTGGATGCAAAAATAAAATTACGGGTTCAGGGGCTAACGAATAGTCAGATCCAGTCTGGAGCTTATGCTTTGATACTGGCGGAAGAAAACGGAGCCCGTCGTATACCTATTATAGTAGGGACCTCAGAGGCGCAGTCTATTGCTATTGCGTTGGAACATATTACGCCTCCCAGACCTCTTACGCACGATTTGTTTGTGACTTTTGCACAGGCTTTTGCTATTCAGTTGCGGGAGGTTTTCATTTATAAATTCGAAGACGGGGTTTTTTATTCGGAACTATTGTTTGACGATGGTATTACCCAGATACGTCTTGATTCCCGCACATCGGATGCGATAGCGATCGCTCTTCGTGTGAAATGTGATATCTATACAACAGAACAAATTGTTTCTGAATGCGGTGTGGTTTTGGAAGAAGCTACATTGTTGGAAGATAAGGACGATGATGAATATTCTTTGCTGGATAAAGAACCTGAAGATATAGAAGATGAGGTGGAGTTAAAGAAATGGCTTTCTCTTTTGGATGAAGAAGAGTTGAGCGAACGGCTGGAAGAAGCGATTGCCGATGAGAATTACGAATACGCCAAGATGTATAAAGATGAGATACGTCGACGTGAAGAAGAAGAGGGGAGCGCCAAATGATAGATCAACAGAGCGGGATCAGCTTTGAATCCCTTTTACGTGGAATATTAGGGATTGTAACGGTCCTGGCTGTGGCTTACGCTTTGAGTCAGGATCGGAAACGGATCGATTGGAAGTTGATCGGAGGAGGTCTGGTCATGCAGATCATATTTGCTTTGGCAGTTCTTTATATTCCTTTTGTGGGAACCGCTTTGGAATGGATAGGAAGAGCTTTTATCAAACTGATGGATTTTACGCAGGCAGGTGTAGGCTTTTTATTGGGACCGTATGCCACTAAAAGTAAAGGTTTTATTTTCCTGATCCATTCATTACCGGTTGTTATATTCTTTTCTGCGTTGGTATCACTCTTTTATCATTGGGGTATTATTCAGCGTGTAGTGGGAGCTTTTTCCTGGGTATTGCGGAAGTTTATGAATATTTCCGGAGCGGAAGGACTGGTGACTTCCGGTAATATATTTATGGGAATGACTGAATCTCCCGTACTTATAAAGAATTATTTGCCGGCAATGAATCGGTCTGAAATATTTCTGGTTATGGTATCGGGAATGGGAACGATTGCCGGAACAGTAATGGCTACTTATATAGGAATGCTTTCGGGAGGAGATCCGGTTGCACGGGTTTTGTTTGCCAAGCATCTCATCTCAGCATCGTTGATGGCTGCTCCCGGATCAATCGTTTTGGCGAAGATGCTTTGTCCTCAGACAGAAGTTGTAGTTGATCAGGCTGCGAGTCTGGAAAAGAGAAGTTCTCATCCGACGGCATTGGATGCGTTGGCTTCCGGAACGTCAACAGGGATTCGGTTGATGGTTAATATAGCAGCCATGTTGCTGGTCTTCATTGCGTTGGTCGCATTAGCCAATTACTTGTTGGAAGGTTTGTTGGGTCGCTATACCGGATTGAATGAATGGATTGTCTCGGTGACTGACGGGAAAGCTCATGGATTGACGTTCCAGTTTATTCTGGGAATAATTCTTGCGCCGTTCATGTGGTTGATCGGTATTCCGTCACCGGATATTATGTTGGTAGGCTCTTTGCTGGGTCAGAAGACTATCCTGAATGAATTTGTCGCTTATTTCCAGTTGCAGGAATGGAAAGATGCCGGTATGTTTATGTACCAGAAATCGATTTTGATGTCTACTTATATATTATGTGGTTTTGCCAATATCTCGTCTATCGGGATTTTATTAGGTGGAATGGGAGTGCTGGCTCCGGAAAAAAAGGAGATGATTACTCGTTTCGGCTTTCCTGCCATGATTGCCGGAGCTTTGGTATCAGTTCTTTCCGCTACGATTATTGGCATGATACTCGGGTAATTGATCATTAACTCACATTCGTTCGTTCAAAACATTCTATGGTTTAAATTAGGAATAGTGAAAATTGAAAATTGATAATTTGAGATGCAGATATTTTATACGCCGGATATAGCGGTGAATCCTGAATTACCGGAAGAAGAAGCCGGTCATTGTATTCGTGTGCTTCGTTTGAGTGAAGGAGACGAGATTCTGTTGACAGACGGTAAAGGCTTTTTTTATAAAGCGGCCATCAGTCGTGCCCACCATAAACATTGTGAAGTTTCTATTCTGGAAAGTTGGGAACAACCTGCTTTGTGGAATTTTCATCTTCATATTGCCGTCGCACCTACAAAAAATATGGACCGGATGGAATGGTTTACGGAAAAGGCTACCGAGATAGGTATTGATGCGATAACTTGCCTGAACTGTCGTTTCTCGGAACGGCGCGAAATTAAACCGGCCCGTTTGGAGAAAATATTGGTTAGTGCGATGAAGCAGTCACAAAAAGCGACCTTACCGGAATTGACCGGTATGATTGATTTTAATACCTTTGTAAAACAACCGTTTGAAGGTCGTAAATTTATTGCCCATTGTGAAGAAGCTGAGAAAAAATTGCTGAAACAACTTTATCATCCGGGAGAGAATGCTTTGGTTCTGATTGGGCCGGAAGGTGATTTCAGTCCTGAAGAGATAGAATTGGCTTTACAGCAAGGATTTGAACCGGTCTCATTAGGAGAGAGCCGTTTGCGGACGGAAACTGCCGCGTTGGTAGCTTGTCATACGATACATGTATTGAATCAGTAACAGCATATAGAGACAGAAAAAAGGATATGTTAACCGAAAGGATTCTTTTGGTTCATATCCTTTTTTTATTTTTCTTTGGATCATTCTTTAGTATTCTAACGGAAAAGGAGGAGATAAATAGTAGCTGATAGCTAAACATTGATAGCCGTTTTTTGCACGAATGGTAAAATACCATGATTTTATGTGAATATCGTAGAAATAACAAAATATGCTTGATCGTATATTTGTGCAAGTGACATGAGTATACTATTTGACAACCTTTTTCTTTAATAATTTAATATTATGATACCACTTTATCAGGAATTACCATTTACAAGTAATAGTTACATAAACTTCTATAAAGAGGATCTGCCGCATTTCATTGTTCCGTGGCACTATCATCCGGAAATAGAAATTATGTATATACTGGAAGGTACCGGTACACGTTTTGTAGGAGATCATATTGACAGATACCAGGAAGGTGATGTTTGTATGGTCGGTCCTAAACTGCCGCATGAATGGAGGAATGACGATGAATTCTTCAAACAGGGGGCAGGATTGAAAGCATCCTGCTTGTGTCTCTTTTTCCTGAAAGATATTTTTGAAGAAAACCTGATCCGCTTGCCGGAAATGCAAAATATACGTCAGTTGATAGAGCGTTCCAGGCGGGGAATAAAATTTATGGGTAAGTCTAGGGATGCCATAGGTTCTTTTATTCAACGATCGGTGAGTGATACAGGGGCTACCCGTATCATTAATTTCATCTCATTGCTGGAAATGATGGCTACAACGGACGAATATGAATTACTTGCCAGTGTGGGGTTTACAGAATCTGTCAATTCATCGGATTTTGAAAGATTTGATAAAGTTTACCAGTATATGATGAAGAACTTTACGAAACCCATCAAACTGGAAGAGGTCGCATCTTTGGTCGGTTTGACACCTAATGCCTTTTGCCGTTATTTCAGAGGACGGACCAAGAAGACGTTTGTCCAGTATTTGAATGACATACGTATAGGTCATGCTAAAAAGCTTTTGATAGAGGGACGTATGAAAATCTCCACATTAAGTATGGAATCCGGTTTTAATAATCTGTCGAACTTTATAGAACAGTTTAAACGTTCCACTCAAATGTCGCCATCTGAATATCAGAAAAAATTCGGAGTGAAGAACCAAAAAGTTATCTGATGCAGAAATTATGGTAAAATACCAGAATTATACGCAAGAATCAAGAAAAGAAATAGAGCTAACTGGTTATATCTTTGCAATATAGATATATCGAAATGTAGTTAACAGTTATAATTCTAATAAGAAAGCCTATGGATGCAACAGTTTTTTGAATGAACAGTTTTGAGTGAAAAATACAAATTATCCCGTTTTTTAGTAATGAATATGGACAGAAGGAATTTTATAAAACATACTACTATGGCTACTTTAGGTGGTCTTGCTTCTTTTGAAACATTAAGAGCTTCTTCTTATGACAGAATAGCAGGAGTCTCTGAAATAAGTAAAAATAAAGTATCGCCTCGTGCCATTACCATGTGGGACTTTTCCTGGTTGGAACGCCGCTGGCCCGGTGCCGGTTACGAAGATTGGGATAAAGTATTGGATGAATTGCTGGAACGGGGTTATAATGCTATACGTATCGATGCTTACCCACATTTGATAGCAGAAGATCCGACCAAAAAATGGATGTTGAACGAAGTTTGGAATCAACAGGTTTGGGGTAGTCCGGATCTGAACGAAGTTCAGGTTCAGCCCAACTTGAATAAGTTTCTTGAAAAATGTAAGGAGCGTGATATTAAAGTCGGACTTTCATCCTGGTATCGTCAGGATGTAGATGACACCCGGATGAAAATAACGACCGCTGATAAAATGGCTGATTGCTGGATCTCGACTCTCAGGACCATAGAGACAGACGGATTGTTGGATACGGTATTATATGTGGATTTGTGTAATGAATGGCCGGGTAATTTGTGGGCACCTTTTTTCTCTTCCCGGTATCCGCATGTTGTGTGGGGACAATGGCATAAAGAAGAGTCTCTCCAATGGATGAAACATGCCTTGACCCGGATGAGGAAAGAATATCCGGATATGCCTTTCCTTTTCTCTTTCGATAACGGAGATGTTTTAAAATATGAAGAAATAGACACTTCTTTTTTGGATTTGTATGAGCATCATATATGGATGGTACATCAGAATAATAGCGAGTTCTATAAACTCGTTGATTATAAAGATGGACAATATTCTCCTGAAGCGTATAAAAAAGTAGTCAAAGTAGCAGAAAAGCTTTATAAGGAAAAACCTTCCTACTGGCAAAAGTTATTGACGGATAAAATAGAGCTAACTGGAAAAATAGCAAAGAGAACGGGCCGTCCCCTTATTACGACAGAATGTTGGGGGATTGTGGATTACAAAGACTGGCCTTTACTAAATTGGGATTGGGTGAAGGAACTTTGTGCACTGGGTACGGTAACTGCTGCTCAGACAGGGATGTGGGCAGGGATAGCGACCAGTAATTTTTGTGGACCTCAGTTTGTCGGCATGTGGCGTGATGTAAAATGGCATCAGCATTTGACAACAATAATCAAATCGGCTATACTGGATGAATCTATTATCATGGACAATGAAGTTGCAGCGAAGTTATTGAGGCGGCTTTAGGTTTCAGTAATCAAAATTCTTATGTTAAAATATATATAGGCAGGAGCATTTTCGTTCCCGCCAGGGAAGTTGCATTAAAAAAATAGTGATTAATCAATTAAATCAATTCTTTTATGGGAAAGAAAAATAGAAATTTTTATCTGGTTTTCATTTCCGTTTTCCTGCTTTTAGGAAATCTGCTGGCAGAAGCTCAAACGGGAAAAAACATTTCCGGAATCGTGGTATCAGAGGTCGGAAATGAACCTCTGATCGGTGTAAATGTGGTTCAGAAGGGGACGACAAATGGTTCGGTCACAGATTTGGACGGAAGATTCACTCTGACGGTACCGGACGGCAGTATTTTACAAATCTCGTATATCGGCTATCAGGAACAATTGGTAACAGTCAAGCCTGATGTTGCCATGTATCATGTTGTTTTAAAAGAAGATTCACAAGCTCTGGAGGAAGTAGTAGTAATCGGCTATGGTATTCAGAAGAAGAAACTGGTAACGGGCGCAACTGTACAGGTTAAAGGCGATGATATTCAGAAATTGAATACGGTAAGTGCCTTGGGGGCTTTGCAAAGTCAGACACCCGGGGTGAATATAACGCAATCGTCAGGTATGCCTGGTGAGGGCTTCAACGTGACGATACGTGGTTTGGGAACAACAGGTTCTTCCGGTCCCTTGTATATTATTGATGGGGTAACCGGTGCGGATATTAATAATCTGAATCCTGCAGACATCGAATCTATCGATGTATTGAAAGATGCTGCATCTGCTGCGATTTACGGTTCGCGCGCTGCAAATGGAGTAGTATTGGTGACAACTAAACAAGGGCGTGCCGGAAAAGCCTCGATTTCGTATGATGGGTATTTTGGTGTGCAGAATGTATATAAAATGGCTTCGACATTGAATGCCCAGGAATATGCGATGATACAGAATGAAGGTCGTTTAATGGATGGTTTGCCCGCTTATGATTTTAGTTCGATGGTACCGAACTGGGAAAGTTATGCCAATGGGACAAATAAAGGGACAAACTGGTTGGATGCTATGAGGAATAAAAATGCACCGATTCAAAATCATGCATTGAATATAACAGGAGGAAGTGAACAGTCTGTCTATTCTATCGGTATATCATACACTTCGCAGGAGGGTATTTTAGGAAAACCCGTACAACCTAAGTACGATCGTTATACATTCCGTTTGAATACAGAACATACTTTATTGAAAAATCAGGATCTGGATATTATTAAGTTTGGAGAGAATCTGACATATTCTTATAGTGAGAAATCGGGAATCTCTATCGGTAACCAGTATCAGAACGATATAAACGGGGCTTTGAAGGCAAATCCGTTTCTTCCGATGTATGATGAAAACGGAGATTATCATTATGCATTGAATTGGGATCCTACCGGCGAAAACCCGATTGCCCTGATGGAATATGCACATGGTCAGAATTTGACGAAGAAACATAATATTAAAGCCAATGCTTATGTGACCTTACAGCCCATCAAAAATTTGAAGATCAAGAGTAGTTTCGGTTTGACGATGGAGGCTAATTCTTATCGTAGTTTTGAACCTGTTTATGAATTGGCTTCAAATGTGTATAATAAAGAGAATGAAGTAACTCAGCGTATGTTTATCAATTCCGGCTGGCTTTGGGAAAATACGATAAGCTATGATTTCAAGATAAATAATGATCATAGTTTCAGTGCATTGATCGGCCAGTCCATGGAGAGAAGTGGCTTGGGAGATAATTTATCAGCCAGCAATGTTAATTCAATATTCGATGATTTCGATCATGCATATTTGGATAATACAACAGTCATCTATGCCGATAAAACGACTGTAGGAGGTTCTCCCTATATGAAAAATAAGATTTTACAGAAAAGAGGGATCGCTTCTTTTTTCGGTCGTATAAATTATGATTATAAAGAAACTTATTTGCTGACATTGGTCATGCGTGCAGATGGTTCATCCAATTTTGCAAAAGGACACCGTTGGGGATATTTCCCTTCTGTATCTGCCGGTTGGGTGATGAGTAATGAAGCCTTTATGGAATCGACGAGAAATTATCTGGATTTCCTTAAAATTCGTGCCAGTTGGGGGCAGAATGGTAATCAGGATATCGATCCGTTCCAGTATTTGGCTACGATATCTTTCCTGAAGTCCAACTATTTCTTCGGACCGGATAAACAAACTATTTCTTCCGGTGCTTATCCGGATATTTTGCCGAATAAAAATGTAACCTGGGAAACTTCCGAACAATTGGATTTAGGTTTGGATGCCCGTTTCCTGGGTGGTCGCTTGGGATTCTCATTCGATTATTATATAAAGACTACTAAAGATTGGCTGGTACAGGCACCGGTTTTGGATTCTTACGGTACGAGCGCTCCTTATATCAATGGCGGAGATGTCCGGAATAAGGGGGTGGAACTTGCTTTGAATTGGAATGATCATGCCGGAGATTTTACTTATGGAGTAAACCTGAATTTGTCGCATAATAAAAATGAAGTAACCCGTATTGCTAATTCAGAAGGAATTATTCACGGAAGTCCTAACATTTTGAGTGAAGGTACTACTGAAATGTATCGGGCACAGGAAGGCTATCCTATCGGTTATTTTTATGGATATAAAACTTTAGGAGTTTTCCAGAGTGAAAAACAGATAGCGGAATATTCCGGAGCCAAATTATCCGGTACAGCTCCCGGTGACTTGATCTTTGCCGATACGAATAATGACGGAGTAATTGATGACAAGGATAAATGTATGATCGGAAATCCTCATCCCGATGTGACTATGGGATTGACTTTAAATTTAGGGTATAAAGGATTTGATCTGGGAATAACGACGAATGCCGTATTGGGAAATCAGATCGCCAAGTCGTACCGATCGTTTACTGACCAACCGAAAGAGAATTATACTATTGATATTCTGGATCGTTGGCATGGCGAGGGAACATCCAACCGTCTGCCTCGTGTAGCATCGGGAACAAACGCTAACTGGTTGTATATTTCGGATATATTTATTGAAGACGGGGATTATTTCCGTATCCAGAATGTGACCTTGGGATATGATTTTAAAAAATTATTCCCCCGTATGCCGTTAGGACAGGCCAGATTGTATGTAACTGCTCAAAACCTGGCAACTTTCACCAAATATTCAGGCATGGACCCAGAAATTGGATATGGTGCAGACAAAAGTTGGGTTTCCGGAATCGATGTAGGTTTCTATCCGAGTCCGAGAACATATATGGTAGGTGTTAATTTAAAATTCTAATCGATTTGAAAATATGAAAAAGATAGCATTTCTTTCATTACTCGTATTCCTTTTGACAGGTTGCGACAGTTTTCTGGACTCAGAAAACTTAGTGAAAAAAGATACGTCGAGTTTCCCTGAAACTTCGCAGGATGCATTGGATGCGTTGACCGGAGTTTATTCTATATTACCGTCGGTCAATGTCAACCAGTGTACTTTCCTGGTGTCTGAGTTACTTTCGGATGATCGCCTGGGAGGTGGAGCTGCGGTAGACAGAAGCTGGGCTGCGATGGATCAGCTGAAAAAGATAAATGATGACATGTTTCCGGATTTCTGGAAAAAGATGTATCAGGGAATTTTCCGTTCCAATATGTTACTGGAAACTCTTGATGTTGTAAAAACATGGGAAAAACCGGAACTAAAGGAGCAGATCGCGGCGGAAGCCAGATTTTTGCGCGCTTACTTTTATTTTGAGTTATGCCGTATGTTTGGAACAGTTCCTTTGATCTTAACAACAGAGGCTGTGAATAATCCACGTGCTGAGGCAAAAGATTTGTATGCACAAATGGCCGAAGATCTGAAATATGCAATTCAGACTTTGCCGGATAAGAAATATGAGGTAAAAGACAGTCAGCTGGGGCATGCTACAAAATGGGCTGCCGAATCGTTAATGGCACGTGTTTATTTATTTTATACAGGATACTATAAACAGGAGACACTTCCTTTACCGGATGGTGGTTCTGTATCGAAGCAGGAAGTGATCAGTTGGTTGGATGACTGTATCAATAATAGTGGTCATGGTTTGGTTTCCAATTTTGGTAATTTGTGGCCTTATGCAAACTCGGCAACAGCTCCTGATTATAAGTTTGCTACCGACAACAACTTGAGCTGGGTGGGGGACGACCAGAATAATGAAACAATCTTTTCTATTAAATATTCTTCAATGGGGAATCATTCGACCAGTATCTATTATGGGAATCAGCCGGTACTTTATTTCTCTATTCGGGAACAACCGAATTACGAGAATATATTTCCTTTCGGGCAAGGATGGGGAGCCGGACCGGTCAGCACCAATCTGGTAAGTGATTGGGAGATAAGTGAACCGAATGATTTCAGACGCGCTGCATCTATTCTGGATGTAAATAACCCGGATGAAAATATAAAAAGCTATACATGGGGAGCCAGTATGCAGATTCAGGAAACCGGTTACTGGCAGAAAAAATATATCGCAATAAATGCACACCAGGCTAAGTCGGACGGGACAACGGCATGTGTCAATTACAGCTGTATATTATACGGACGTACTCCTGACTTCCAGATCGATAATACCCAGGACCAGGTGATTATCCGTTTTGCAGATGTTTTGTTGATGATGGCTGAATTAAAGAAAGATGTCAGTTATCTGAACAGAGTGCGCGAACGTGCAGGTTTGACTCCTTTGACAGGCTATACTGATAAAGCATTGCAGAATGAACGCCGTTGGGAATTAGCCTTTGAAGGTTCCCGTTATTACGACTTGCTGCGTTGGGGAATCGCTGGTGAATCCCTGGAAAAGCAGAATGGAGTAAAGGTGAAGAACAACGGTGTGGATGATGTAATGAGTATGGGTAATTTGACACAACGTATTCAGGAAACAGGTGGTTTTATGCCTATTCCTAAAACGCAGATAGATTTATCGGCAGGGGTGCTTGAACAAACTCCGGGCTGGGGTAATGATGCATTGTATTAATCAAACAGTTAAATGGAATTATATGAAAAAGATAATGATCGCTCTTTTTTCATTACTGGCAATGTTTCAATTGTCTTGTAATCCAATAGAAGAGGAGCATAAACAAGGTAGTATTGTCGCAGAGAGCGAATTGAATTTGGATGTTTATCCGCTGACGGAAGGTGGAAATAAGATTGTAATGATAAATAAAACTCCGATGGTCGGATCACATTGGAATTATGGTTCAGGCATTTCTGTTCGTCAGCAGGATACGGTTCTGGTCCCGTTTTTAGGAGAAAAAGAGATTGTTTTTACGGGAATTTGTGCTGGTGGAACAGTTTCGACAGTACGTAAAGTGACTATCGACAATATTCTTTATCCGATAGAAGATGAATGGGCGATTTTTGCCGGTACGGACAAAGAAGGTAAATCATGGATGTGGGATTATACCAGCCCGGATGATGTTGTTTGGGGTAATGGCGGTTATCCTGGTAATACAGCTCCGGCCTGGGCAACGATCAAAGCAGGAGATATGGACCAGCAAGATCCGGATGTCGGGAAAGACGGTGTCATGCATTTCGATTTGAACGGTGCGGCGAATTTCACAAAAATAAGCCAGACTGGAAAAGTCGTGGAAAGTGGTAGTTTTAATTTTGATATGACCAAGCAAAAAGTAATGGCAGACGGAACGCCCTGGTCTATCGGTACGTTGACTATTGTGAATGGAACAATTTTGAAAGGCGTTTCTCCGAATGAAGGTGGAAAGACTATTAATGAATTCGATATCCTGAAGTTGACAGAAGACAAAATGGTATTGGCTCATGTATTGTCTAATGGTTGGGAAGCCTGGTTCTGGTGTTTTAAAGTCAAAAAATAGGGAGAAAGGAGCATGTCGGGAATAAGAATGAGTAACGCTCATCGATTTCCGGCATATCTCCGGTATTTGTGAGGTGTTGAATGTGCAGTAAAGAAAGGTTAGTTGGCATGAAAAAGATAGTTCTGTTTTGTGTTTTACTCTGTCATTGCTTTTGTGTTTCGGCGCAATATGAACGGGCGCAGCAATGGGAGGAAAAGATTCAGGAGTTAAGAGATAAAAACGAAAAAGAAGGAATCAAACAAGGTTGTGTTTTATTTATAGGTAGCTCTACGTTCACGAGATGGGGAGATACAGAGAAATATTTCCCTAATTCTGTAGTGGTGAATCGAGCATTTGGAGGTTCCATGATGTGTGATCAGATCTATTATTTCGATGAAGTTGTCAAACCTTTTAACCCTCGGCAAATAGTTATTTATGAGGGAGATAATGATTTGAATGAGACGGAAACAACTCCGGAACAGTTTATGGAAGATGTGATTTGTATGTGCCGTCTCATTCATTGCCATTATCCGGAGTGCCGTATCTTACTTGTATCGATTAAACCCTGTCCGGCCCGGGTAAAATCTTTTGAAAAATATAAAAGAGCCAATCGTTTGATGAAGGAGTATGCTGCATTGTATGATTATATGGATTATGTAAGTGTCTGGGACAAATTTGTCGATGAGAAGGATCGTCCTGTCATGAAATATTTTACCCAGGACCATATTCACATAACTCCTGAAGCATATCTTCTTTTTAAGGAGGTGATGGAAGATAAATTGTTGAAAAAGTAGAATAAAGATATGACAAAGGTATATTGGTTAAGCCTACTCTTTTTCTTGATGATGGGAGAGTTGGTCACAGGACAAAGCAAATTGAATTTTGGCAGAAGCGTCAGGCAACAGCCAAATGAACTCCCTCGTTCAAAAGCCGGGAAAAATATATTGGAAAGGAAAGCTTATCAGGCTATACCCGGACAATTACAAAAAGATGAAGAAGGTAATTATCTGTTTTCCGGTGGCTGGGAAATGATTGAAGGATACAAGTTAGCAGGAAAAGGTATGTCTTTGTGGGATACCGGCACCAATTCTTCCGAATGGTATAATGCTGTGGTACCGGGAACGGTTCTTACGACATTAGTAGAACAGTCTGTATATCCGGATCCTTATTATGGTTTGAATAACTTACTTATACCAGATACGCTTTGCCGTATGGATTGGTGGTACCGGATATCTTTTGAAACGCCGCAGGAGATGGAGGAAACGAATTGCCGGCTTTTGTTGAATGGCATTAATTATAAAGCTGAAGTCTGGCTAAATGGCTACCGGCTGGGGACTATGAACGGCGCTTTTAAGAGAGGTCTTTTCTCAGTGGGGAGTTTACTGAACAGGCAGGAAATAAACACATTGGCTGTTCATATTTTTCCTCCCGATAATCCGGGAATCCCCTTTGAAGAAACTAAGGAATGGTTCGGAGGAAACGGAGGTGCTCTTTGCCTGGACGGCCCTACTTTTATTTCATCGGAAGGATGGGATTGGATACCGGGTATCCGGGATAGAAATATAGGTATATGGCAGGATGTGAAACTGATGCGGGGGGGAGATGTCTGGATGGAAGACCCTCAGGTCATAACAGATTTGCCATTACCTGATACTACTTATGCCGATATTAAAATAAAAACACGGTTGGTTAATACGACAGAGGAGGTAAAAACTGTTTCAGTGAATGGAAAAATTGACCATATTACCTTTTCTCAGAAAGTCGTATTGAAACCGTCTGAACAGAAAGAAATTTGTTTTACGCCGGAACAATTCGAACAACTCTGTATCCATAATCCTGCTTTATGGTGGCCGAACGGTTACGGTGCACAGCCTTTATATACATTGACTATGACTGTGACTCAGGATGATCAGGTACAACAAAAAAAAGAAATCCGTTTTGGCATTCGGGAGTTTTCCTATGAGTTAATGGCACAGTCTGCCGAAAAAAAGAATACTCGTTTTCAATATAGCCCCACGGATATAGAAGAAACCGGAAAACCTTTGTTTGACTATAAAAAACGTGTGACAGTTGAAAACACCCGCTTCCCCCAAGTCGTTATTCCTTCATTAACAGATGGTGCGATAAAATATCTCCGGGAAGAAACAACACAACCGGAAAATCCTTTTCTGACTATTTGTGTCAATGGAAAACCTATTTTTTGCCGGGGTGGAAACTGGGGTATGGATGATGGAATGAAACGAGTGACTCGTGAACGCCTGGAACCTTATTTTCGTTTGCATAAAGAAGCGAATTTTACAATGGTACGGAACTGGACAGGGGAATCTACAGAAGAATTATTTTATACTCTCTGTGATGAATATGGTTTGCTTGTATGGAATGACTTTTCCATCTCAACCCAGGATTATAACCTGGAACCTCTCGATGATGAATTATTCCTAGCCAATGCACAGGATATTGTTCTTCGTTTCCGTAATCATCCGTCCATTGCCGTATGGTGTCCGCGAAATGAAGGATATGCCCCAGATATATTGGAAGATGGTTTTCAGAGAATAATAAGTACGATGGACGGGACCCGCCACTATCATGGTAATTCAAGGGATTTAAACCTTTGTTCAAGTGGCCCCTGGCATTATATCGATAATCAACTGGAATATCTGACCAAGAAAGCCGATGGCTTCAGTACAGAACTGGGAGCGCCCTCCGTGCCGACAGCGGAAACTCTTCGCAAATTTATACCGGCAGAAGATTTATGGCCTATTGGCGATGTCTGGTATTATCATGATTTGCATTATGAAAGTTTTGATTGGAAGAATTATATCCGCGATATAGATCGGTTAGGAGCAGAGCCGTCCCGCGATGCAGATGAATTTTGTTCACGTGCTCAGTTTATTAATTATAACCTGTATCGTAATATGTTTGAGACCTGGAATCAGAAAATGTGGAATTATGCCAGTGGTTTATTGCTGTGGATGAGTCATCCGGCATGGCCTAGTGTGATTTGGCAGACTTATTCATTCGATTATGAAACGCATGGTTCTTTTTATGGAGCTAAGAAGGCTTGTGAACCGGTACATATCCAGTGGAATTCAGTAAACAGAAAATTGCAGGTAATCAATACCACACTTAAAGAACTCCCGGGAACAAAGGCTTTTTTCAGAATATATGATCTGAAAGGAAAGAAGTTATATGAAAGAAATAGGTTAGTAAACTTAGCAGCGAACAAGTTGACCGATTGTATGGAAGTCGCGTTCCCCCCGGAAATAAAAGATGTATCCCTTGTTCGTCTTCAGTTATTCGACCGGAGAGGAAAGATACTTTCTGAAAATGACTATTGGATCAACCCTGTTTCGCCGTCTGATTTTTCAGTTTTGCAAAAAGGAGGAAAATCACAGCTTCGTATCAAACAGACTGTTCGTAAGACGGAAGAAGGAAAAGTTGTGGTTCAGGCAGATATCAGGAATAATTCGAAACAGATAGCAACGGGAATTAAAGTGAATGTCCGGGAGAAGGAATCCGGAAAGTCTTTATTACCAGTATATGTTTCTGACGGTTATTTCAACTTATTACCAGGCGAAGAGAAACGTATCTATATGGAAATTCCCGGGGGGCAAGCCGATAAAGCATTTTATTTATCGGCTGATGAATGGATCAGATAAAGATAAAAATCAATGTAAAAAATAAGGATTATGAGAACAAATAGAATTTTTATACCCGAAGTCTTTTTCACCAACAATTGCCTTACTGGGGAAGATGTGATAAAATCGACTCGTGTACTGGGTGAACTGGATGGGGTATTTGGAGACAGACAGGCATTTGATGGAATGGATAAAGATCAGGTCATTTATCAGGTAAGTAGTTATCTCCCGGTTTTAGAGAATACACCCGGTGGTCTGTTTATGGGGATTACTACCCTTTATCCGGGCAAGGTCGGCTCTGAATTTTTTATGACAAAGGGGCATTTTCACTCAAATAACGATCGGGCAGAATTTTATTGGGGAGTGGAAGGCGAAGGCATGCTGATTCTGATGAATGAACAGAGAGAGGTGTGGGCTGAACGGATATTCCCCGGTAGTTTGCATTACATACCCGGAAAAGTAGCTCATCGGGTGGCTAATACAGGATATCAGAAGTTAGTGTTTTCTGCTTGTTGGCCTTCTGATGCCGGGCATGATTATGCAACAATCTCTGCTGCCGGGTTTGCACAGCGTTTGATAGATGTAAACGGAGTACCTACTTTAGTTTAAAGGATATGATTAAATATACTGTTGGAATAGATTTAGGAGGAACCTTTATAAAGATCGGATTGATTCAGTCCGGTCAAGTTTTGAATTTTATAATTCTGCCTGCTTATTCGGAAAAAGGGCTTCGAAGTAATTTACCTAAAATAAAAGAAGCGGTTAATGCTTTGTTACATGACAGTAAAATCCGGACTTCCGATCTGGTGGGGATTAGTCTGGCTTTTCCCGGGATTGTCGATGTGAAACATTGCCAGGTGCTTGCCACCAATGAGAAATACAATGACGCCTGTGAATTGAATCTCCGGCTATGGTGTGAGTTGAACTGGGGGGTTCCTTTTTATATGGACAATGATACCCGGATGGCAACTGTTGGTGAATGGGTTTGTGGAGCGGCACGGGGATTGGACAATGTGGTAATGATGACAATAGGAACCGGAATAGGAACCGGAGTCGTTTTGGACGGCCGTGTTTTGTACGGTGAACATTATCAGGCAGGTTCGTTAGGCGGTCATTTCGTGATCGACTATAAGGGACGTAAATGTAGCTGTGGAAATGTGGGGTGTGTGGAAGCACTTTCTTCGTCATTTTTCCTGTCTTCTATTATAAAAGAAAACCCTAAGCTATCCGCTGCTTTTCGGGAAAAAGCGGATAGCTATGATTTTGAAGAAATTTTTAATTTGGCCTCTTGCGGCGACATCGATGCTTTGATCGTAAGGAACGAATGTATGGACGTGTGGAGTGCTGCTATTGTTACTTATATACATGCATATGATCCTCAGGTGATTGTGCTGGGAGGGGGCGTGATGAAGAGTAAAGAGGTTATATTACCTTATATCTGCGAACGGGTCGGACGACTGGCATGGTGCCCTACGGAGAATGTGAAAATTGTGGCATCGGAACTGGGGGATAATGCAGCTGTACTGGCGGCGGAATATAGTTTTACCAATCAAAAAAGGAAGAATGAAATCTTATCTGCATGAAGATAAACCGGGTGTTTCTCCGGTTATTAATGTATTTGATCTGGGACTCGATATTGGTTTGATCGAAGAGCCTATGGGCTTTTCCTACGGTCCGGGTATTTTTGGCCCTCAGGTAGAGAGACGAAAGTTGAAAGACATTTCAAAAAGTTTGATGGACCCCGACTGTTCCGGGCCTGATATAGTCTATTCTATTGCAATGGATGTAGGTAAAATAAAACATAAAGAACTATTGAATTCGATGCATTTGCTGTACGGTGTCGTAACCTATGCTACCGGAAAGCTGGGGATAGAGCCTATCCGGAGCCAGGGACATATCCATAAAGTTTCTTCTTTCAGTAACTGGTCTACTCCTGAGGTGTATGAGATCTGGTCCGGTGAAGCTATTATTTATATGCAGGAATATGCAGAAGATAATCCGGGGCGTTGTTTTGCAGTTTATGCCAATCCGGGTGATGTAGTTATTGTTCCTCCTTATTGGGCACATGCGACTATCAGTGCCAATCCGGATAAACCGCTTACTTTTGGTGCCTGGTGCGATCGGGAATATGGTTTCGTTTATGAGGGTGTAAGAAAACATAACGGAATAGCCTGGTATCCGGTTTTTGATGAATTGGATGAGATTCAATGGTTGGAGAATCCAGCCTATCAGCCGTCGGAACTGATATGTAAGTCTCCTGCCGATTATTTGGAATTAGGGATAAAAAAAGATAAATCTATTTATTGTACATTTGAAGAAGATCCGGAGACTTTTTTATTTGTTCCTTCTCCACAAATAAAAGAGGAATATTGGAGACGATTTATTCCATAAAGGGATTTTATATATAATTTGAATACCATGAAAACAGAGCATAATAAGATGTTGATTTATATCATAGCGATGATTGCGGCGACCGGAGGTTTACTTTTCGGCTTTGATACGGGTGTGATTTCGGGAGCCATTCCATTTTTTCAGAAGGATTTTGGAATAGACAATAATATGATAGAACTGATTACGTCGGCAGGTTTGCTGGGGGCAATCTTAGGTGCTTTGTTTTGTGGTAGGTTGACAGACCGTTTAGGACGTAAAAAAGTAATTTTAGCTTCTGCCGTAATCTTTGCTGTAGGGGCAATTTGGTCCGGAGTTGCGGTTGATGCCTGGAATTTGGTTCTGGCTCGTCTTTTTCTGGGAATAGCGATTGGGGTTTCTTCTTTTGCCGTCCCTTTGTATATTGCAGAAATTTCGCCAGCCAAAGTGAGGGGAATGCTTGTTTCAATGTTTCAGTTGATGGTTACAATTGGAGTTTTGGTTTCTTATTTATCAGATTTATATTTTGCAGATGAAGGTGATATGTCTTGTTGGAGACCAATGTTCTATGTGGGAGTTATTCCAGCCTGTATACTGCTTGTGGGTATGATCTTTATGCCTGAGACTCCCCGTTGGCTGATGTCGAAGGGGAGGCATAGCGAAAGTATCCGTATTTTAAAAAGAATAGAAGGAGAAGAACAGGCAAAGGATTCTTTTCAACAGATGCAAGAGGAAATAAAAAGAAGCGAAACGGAAAAATCCGGATGGAAAGAACTTTTGCAACCCTGGTTGAGAACCCCTCTGATCATCTGTATAGGGATTATGTTCTTTCAGCAGTTTGTCGGGATCAATACAGTGATCTATTATAGTCCTAAGATATTTCTGATGGCAGGTTTTGACGGGACTGTTGCGGCAATTTGGGCTTCTGTCGGGGTTGGGGCGGTCAATGTTATTTTCACGGTTGTATCTGTTTATTTTGTAGATCGCTTAGGAAGAAGAAAGCTTTATTTTATCGGATTGTCAGGGATTGTCGTATCTCTTTTAATCCTGGGGTTATGCTTTGTTTTTGTAAATCAGTTGGGCGATTCGGTAAAATGGGTGGCTATTTTGCTTATATTCTGTTATGTCGCTTTTTTTGCGATCAGTATAGGTCCTTTAGGTTGGCTTATTATTTCAGAAATATTCCCTTTAAAATTACGTGGGTTAGGAGCTTCTCTCGGCTCGTTGTCTGTTTGGCTTTTCAATAGCATCGTTTCATTTACTTTCTTTAAAATTGTAAAAGCATTGACAATACCCGGAAAAGAAATAATAATGGATGGTGAAAATCTGGGGAATCCGGCAGGTGCTTTTTGGTTTTATGGAGGAGTTGCTTTTCTTGCGTTGATTTGGGGGTATTTCTATGTTCCGGAAACAAAAGGTGTTTCACTGGAACAAATTGAAAATTTCTGGCGGAAAAGAGAAAGTCCTCGTAAGCTGAAATAAATCTCCTATATTTGCGGAGAACATAAAGATGTAAATAATGACTGAAAAGGAAAAATGCCGTCAGGGGTTATTGTATGATGCCAATTATGATACAGAGATATTGGCTGACCGTGAAAAGGCGAAAGAGTTACTTTACGATTACAATCGTCTGCGCCCTTCACAACAAAAAGAAAAGGCAGAGTTGTTAAAGCTTTTATTGGGTAAAACTGGTGATAGCCTGATTATTGAGCCCCCTTTTGCCTGCGACTACGGATATAATATCGAAGTAGGAGAGAATTTCTATGCGAATGTAAACCTGGTTATTCTGGACGGGGCAAAAGTCTGTATCGGCGATAATGCCTTTATTGCCCCGAATGTCGGTATTTATACGGCTGGGCATCCATTGGATGTGGAACAGCGGAACCGGGGACTTGAATATGCCCGTCCGGTAACGATCGGTCATAATGTGTGGATCGGTGCGGGAGTCTCTATCTTACCGGGAGTGACTATCGGCGATAATACTGTCATCGGTGCCGGAAGTGTAGTGACGAAAGATATTCCGTCGAATGTACTGGCTGTCGGTAATCCTTGTCGGGTAATAAAAGAGATAAATTGATTCAATGGATATTTTGTCTTAGAAGACTTGTTATTATAAAAACATAAACATCGTGGCGATGATATTCAATAATCATAGGGGCGATGTTTTTCTTTTGTCCTTATTCTATTCCAAAGGTTCCGGAGGCAACAAATCTCTGGGGGAACAATTAAGAACCTTCGCTATTTCGTTGAGCAATAATAAATTATATTTAGCCTTCCTTCTTGGACTTTCAACATCTCCGATAAAACCTTTTGATACATTAATATAATCGGCCAAAGCAGCTTGGGAGATACCTAATTCGATTCTCCTTCTACGCACCTCATCTATCACATATTCCTCAATAGTCTTACTCACAATTCTCTAATTAACCAGCTAATTAAAGAAAAGTTTAAAAAAGTTTTGCCCGTATATATACGTGTATTATCTTTGCTGCAGTAATACATCTCTATATAAAACAGTAGGTGCAGCATACAAAGGGATAAACTAGTTTAATATTAAATACTTACTAAAATGGAAGAACAAGTTTTTTTAGATGAAAAAGGTGTTAAAGTAACAAATGCTAGGTTTATTACTTACGGTAAAACTCAAGCTCTGGCTGGTATAACTTCAGTTTCAACGCTGGTAAAGAACCCCAATCGTTTATGGCCGATTATTTTGATTATTCTGGGAGGCATTCTGGCTTTTAACGGAGAAATAGGTTGGGGAGTCCTTTCTCTTATAGGAATTCTTTGGCTGGTCTTACAGAAAAGCACCTACTACGTACAACTGGAAAGTGCTTCTGGTACATCAAACGCTTTGGAAAGTAAAGACAAAGATTTTATTTTCCGTGTTGTTGATGCGTTGAATGATGCGATTGTAGCGAGAGGTTGAATTTATAAAATAGGATGAAATGGAAGAGACGAAGATAGAACAACTGGAGAAATTGTATGGTTTGATTAGAAATTTCCGGATCGCGGTAGAAGCACAGGAAAAAGATATTTTACAAAATATGGAGAATATCTTTCCTCCGGAAAATACATCTAAGTCGGAAATTGAAGAATCTAAGCCTGTAGAATCGAATGATTATCCAGTAATAAAGGATGAATCCATTGATTTATTACTTCATAATATAAAGGAAATTCTGGATGAGAAATTATCAAACAAAGATAAAGAACCAGTAAATTCGTTTATACTGAAAGAAATAGATAATATTCATCAGTGCTTGAATGCTATAAAGGATAAAGATTTATTATTCAACAGAATGTATGATGAATTGCAAGATTATAAAAAAGGATACCACTTGAATTTGTTTAAACCTATTTTGAGTTCTTTACTTCAATTGAATGATAACCTGACTAATATACTGTCTTATCAGGAAGTGAATCCGGAAAATAAGACAGATAAAGAATTATATATGCTATTGAAAGAAGAGTATAAGAATGTCATATTTCAAATAGAAGATATTTTGGCGGAAAATGGTTTGATCAAATATAACGGTCCTTTGGCAGGAGAATGTTTTGATCCGTCTATCCAGACAATAAAGGGTGTGAAAAATACAGAGGTACAGGCTGAAAATAAGATTGTTTCGGAAATTATCACACCCGGTTATAAAATGATAATGGAAGATGGTAAGGAACTGTTGTTTCGGAAAGAGTATGTAGAAATACTGAAGTATAACGTTCAATCATAAATAATATGTCACAGGAAAGATTAGTTTACGGAATAGACTTGGGGACTACAAATTCATGTATCGCTTTGATAGATGAATATGGGAAAGCGGTGGTTAACCCAAATAGCGAAGGTTTGAATACGACACCTTCGGTTGTTTCCTATGAAAGCGGAACGAATAATCCTTTTGTAGGAGAGGTCGCTAAAGAAGCACTTATTTCTGATCCGACAAGAACTGTTGCTTTTATTAAACGGGAGATGGGGAATGATAATTTTAAAAGTACATGTGATGTCCCGGAAAATCCGGTAAAAGTTTCAGCATATATCTTGAAGAAATTAGTGGATGATGCGAATCAGGGAAACTGTGCTAATATAAAGGATGTGGTAATTACTTGTCCCGCTTATTTTGGAACCCGTGAAAGAGAGCAAACGAAGCAAGCCGGAGTGGTTGCCGGATTGAATGTACTTTCAATAATTAATGAGCCGACAGCTGCAGCCATTTCTTATGGTGTTGAAACAAACAGGAATAAAACGATTTTGGTCTATGATCTTGGTGGCGGTACATTTGATGTAAGCATTATCGAAATAAAAAATGGAGAAATTGAAGTATTGGCAACCGGAGGTGATCACCGTTTGGGAGGTGTGGACTGGGACACGCTTTTGGCTAAATATATTGCAAAAGAGGTAGGAATTACGATAGATTTCGAGGCTCAGTGTTTTGATAAGGATTATTTGTCAATTAAAAATTTGCTTCTTTTGAATGCCGAAAAAGCCAAAAAGGCTTTGACTAAGCGAAATGAAGTGATGGTAAATATACCTTATAATGGAAAGACTCATCGTATATCAGTATCTTCGACTTTATTTGAACAATTGACTTCTGTACTATTGAATCAAACAATAGATAAGATGGAGGAGGTTATTGATTTAGCGAAGTCCAAAGGTATATCAAAAATTGATGAAGTAATCCTTGTTGGGGGATCTACCCGTATGCCGCAAGTGAAAAACAGGGTTGAGAAAGAATTATCATGCATTGCAAATATTAAAGATCCGGATATGGCAGTGGCAAAAGGTGCTGCTATCTTTGCTGCTAGAATCAAAGAGGAAGTAAAAAAAGGACCACGTATAGGTGGCGCGATAGGAGGAATAAAGGACACGTCTGCAAATAGTTACGGAGTTGGTTGTTTTGAAAAAGATACAGATAAGGAGATTGTCCAGAATGTGATTCTGGCTCAATCTCCCGTAGCTATAAAAAGTGCAAGTTCTTTTTGTACTCGTTTTGACGGACAGAAAGGTATTACTTTCCCTATTTATGAAGGTACTTCTACAGAAAATGATATCGACCCGTTGGATGCAACCTTGTTGGAAACATTCGAACTCGATTTAAAAAAAGGATATGAGAAAGATACTCCTATATTGGTGGAACTGGAACGCACTACTGAAGGTATACTGAAAATATATGCAGAAATAGATGGGAATGTATTAAATGCTGAACTAAAACTGAACGGCGTGTTGACTGACTCCGAATTGAAAAAGGCCCAATCGGAAATGAGAAATATTAAAATCGGATAAAAGAGGGGAGGAGATATGGCTATCGATAAAGTAACTGTGGAAAGGGATATCGAAGAATGGTTACGCCTTTCTGTTAGTTTGGAGAAATACTTTGAACAATATAAAGATTTGATTTCCATTGAAAATGAATTGTCTTATTTGCTTAAATATCCTTATTCGGATGATCATCAGACTGAGTTGGTGAAACAGTATGCAAAATCTTTGAATATGTGGTCACAGAGGGCATTTAAACAAGGACTGAGAGACTATTCTGACGATTTGAAATTATATCAATCGTTGTGTAAAAAGATTTATCTGGATCAAGAGTTGTTCATGCTGTTTCTGGCGATACTGAAAGAACGTTCGGGGAAAGAGAGTATAACGGACGAGAACGATACCATGGACGAAGTAAATACGGTGTATGGTATTGATTTGGGTACAACGAATTCTTGTATCGCTATGATTGATGAAACCGGAAAGGCTATTGTAAAACCCAATATGGAAGGAATGAATACTACTCCTTCCGTTGTTTCTTACGAAGAAGGAAGTAATAATCCTTTTGTCGGAGAAGTAGCTAAAGAGGCCCTTATATCTGATCCGCTACGAACAGTCGCTTTTATAAAACGTGAGATAGGTAATGATACTTATTCTTGCCGTTGCGAGATATCTGATTCTCCGGTTAAAGTTTCCGCCTACATTTTAAAGAAACTGGTAGACGACGTAAACCAACTGGAAGGTAAAGATAATAAAAATGTAGTTATAACCTGCCCGGCTTATTTTGGGACAAAGGAGAGGGAGCAAACTAAGCAGGCCGGAGTTGTGGCAGGATTGAATGTGCTTTCGATTATTAATGAACCGACAGCTGCGGCATTGGCTTATGGTATAGGACTTAATGATAAAAGGAATATACTCGTTTATGATTTAGGAGGGGGGACGTTTGACGTCAGTATATTATCTGTTACCAATGATGAAATGACAGTGGTAGCTACCGGAGGTGAACATCGTTTGGGAGGTATTGATTGGGATCTGTTGCTCGCCAAATATATTGCAAAAGAAGCTGAAATAGAAGTAGACTTTGAATCAAACTTATTCGATAAAGAGTATCTGATGCTTAAAAATCTACTGCTCATTAATGCAGAGAAGTGTAAGAAAGCACTTTCTGTGAGAGATTCGTTTGTGGTGAATATTCCCTATAAAGGTGTTACTAAGCGGATAACGATCAGTACCGGGCTATTTGATCAATTAACATCTGTGTTATTGGATCAGACGATCGATAGGATGAAAGAAGTTATAGAGATTGCAGAAAGTAAGGGTGTTACCCGTATCGATGAATATCTGTTGGTTGGAGGATCGACAAGAATGCCCCAGGTAAAGAAAAGGATCGATCGTGAGTTTAATTGCGTTACGAAAATAGCAGATCCGGATATGGCAGTGGCAAAAGGTGCTGCATTGTTTGGCGACTCATTGATTCATACGGAAAGAACCAGACCGGAAATTCATGATACCTCCTCTAACTCATATGGTATCGGCTGTTTTAATGAGGATGGGAGATATGTTGTGCGAAATTTGATAAAAGCACAAACAGAAGTTGTCGGATCATCGCAAATGAGGTTTCGAACAATGTATGAAGATCAGAAAGATTTGTTGGTGGAATTGTATGAAGGTAATTCGATGGATGATGAAAATGATATACTCGATTCGATTTTGCTGGATAAAGTAAATATTGATCTTAAGAAATCATATCCTAAAGATTTCCCTTTCGATCTTGAATTTAAACGGACATGTGAGGGACTTCTGGAAATTTACGTAAAATTGGATGGGAAGCAATGGGCCGCTCAAGTCAAATTGTCCGGTATTTTGGATGAACAGGATATGAATAAGCAGAGAAAAGAGGTTGAAGAGATTACGGTTGGATAACGTCGTCTTATATAGTTAAATCAGTTTTAAAATGGAACGAAAGGCAATAGAAGGACATGCTGAAGAGTGGCTTAAAGCGGTAACTTACATAGATGAACATTGGAATCAACCGAATTTTCTTGAGATAGTTCCTCTACCGGATGTAACGAAATATTTCATGTTGAGGAATCACTTTGCCGATAAGTCGCGTTTGATAAATACAGATAATTTAAAATCAGAATGTAAGGAATTGGATAAACGTGCAGAACGCTTGTTTAAGAAAGGGCATAGGGAATACTCTAATTTTCTGAAGATATTCTGTAATCAGTTTAAACAATACTATTTAAACGCAAATGATTCCGATTATTCTGTGTTTCATGCTTTTCTGAAAGATAAAAACTGGACTCCTCTGTCCGTCGAGGACATGATGAAAGATCGTGAAGAAAAGCGGAAAGAAGAAGAACGGCAAAAGAAAGAGGAAGAATACCGGAAATATGAACAGGAAAGAAAAAATGAGGAGGAAAAACAAAAGAGAGAAGAGCGGAAAAAAGAGGAAGACAATTTAAAGTGGAAAAATAAAAGACAAAGAAGTGATAACGGACCAGTCCCCCGAAAAGCCATATTATTGTCGTTGTTGTCTATTGTTACGGTATTTGTCGTTTATTACTTCTGGTATATTCCATACGCTACCGACCGTGACGCTCCTCGTTACTACACCTTCACCAACCTGAATCTGCGTTCGTCTGAGGTGGGGGAGGTAGAATATAATTTGTTAGATTTATTACCTTATGGTTCGGAACTGATTACCTATTCGGTAGGCGATGAATGGGCAAGTGTGAAAGCTCATGGGAAAAAAGGTTTTGTTTCTTCATCGTTGATATTGCCTTCGGAAGACTTTCATCTATTGAATAGTATATGGGGCAATTCGGATGCTAAAGAATGTGTAGCTACGGCTAAATGCCGGATCGCTTTGTTGGATTATTTTAAACGAGCTAACCTGAACGGAGGACTAGAATGGCAACTCTATACGCAGAAAAAAAATAGTAAACCCAATACTATTTTTTATCCGCGCGTGTATAATAAAAACAGTAAGTTCACAGATTTTGCTTTTTTGGTGAAAAATAACCAGACAAAGAAGCGGATGTTTGTTTTATACTCATTTGATGATGAAACTGAGAATCCCGTTTTTCGTTATGATATGGAAGCTCCGGAAGAGGGATATGTCAGCAGCGTAACGGGATATTGGGTTTCATCTAACTTGAAGATGACGGTTGTATACTCAAACGGCACTCGCAAAACTGTTACATTTGCCGGAAATCCTCCGGCTACTGTTAATAAAAACAGCAGTTCTACATCATCTTCGAATGTGTCTTCGTCTTCCTCCTCTTCAACCACGGATTATTCGAGTATGTCTGCTGCGGACCTGAATAAAGAAGGTGACAAACAGTATGATCAGCAAAACTATTCGACAGCATTTAGTTATTATCAAATGGCTGCGCATAAAGGATTGCTTGAAGCTCAGGCAAATTTAGGCTGGATGTATTATAAAGGATATGGCACTCAAAGAAATCCGGATATGGCTGTAAAATACCTGAAAGATGCGGCAGATAAAGGCAATGCCAATGCCTGTTATTATATGGGATTGTTGTCGGAAACAGGGATTGACGGGTTCTATAAAGATAACAAGACGGCACTGTATTATTATGAGAAAGGTGCCGGGTTGGGACAGGACAATGCTCAAAAACGTTTACAACAATTGAAAACGGAACCGACAACGGCATCCTCTCGTAATTCGGAAGAAAGGGGTGATGAAAATGCCCTTTATATGACTTCGGATTTAAGTGAGCAACCTGAATTTCCCGGTGGACAAAATGCCCTGTTGCGTTTTTTGGCTTCTTCAATCCAATATCCGCGGGTCGCTCAGGAAGATGGCATACAAGGGACAGTTTATTGTTCATTTATTGTGGAACGAACAGGAAATATAACGGATGTGATGATCGTGAAGGGTATTGATGGATATTTGAATGCTGAGGCTTTACGCGTCTTGAAAACAATGCCGGATTGGAAACCTGGTAAAATAAATAAGATACCGGTCCGCGTACGTTATACGATACCGATCAAATTTAAACTGCAATGAAGCGGAGATTGGCGGTGAAAGTATGGAAAGGATTGTTTGTCGGGGTATTATTGGTCGCAATAGTTAGCTTAATTTCCCTACATACATATTACCGGAGAGAGCTGAATGCTGTGAAGAATGCCCGAATACTATTGATTTCTAAACAGGATTTATGGTTGAGACTTATTGATTATAAGGGAAATGAATTGTTTTCTGCTTCTGTTGCTTGTGGTTCCCATTATGGTGATAAGCGAAAACAGGGTGATATGAAAACCCCCGAAGGTATCTTTCAGGTCAGGGACATCCAACATGCTTCTGGCTGGAAGCACGATTTCAAAGACGGGAAAGGGGAGGTGGAGAATGCCTATGGACCTTATTTTATCCGGCTTGATACCCCGGGACATAAAGGGATCGGGATACATGGGACACATGATTCGCTTTCTATCGGAACCCGTGCCACTGAAGGTTGTATTCGTCTGAATAATGACGATTTAATAAAACTGGTCAGCCTGATTTATCCTCCACTTACCGTAGTTATAACGCCTTCGGCCGAAGACGAGGCGAAGAATGCTTTGCAGAATAAATCCAAAGGTAAGTCCTGATTGGGTAAAAGAGATTAGGAAATTGCCTTGTTACCTTTAACCTCAAAAGCTATAGCATCTAACCCCAAAGGCTTAATACTTTAACCTCAAACCCTATTGCTTTTGGAATTTATCATCCCGGTGACGTTGCATCATCATCCCGGTGATATTCTGTTGTCACCGGGGTGGCGATCCGGATAATGCCTTTTTTCATAACAAATCGTCGGGAAAGGCTTTTTTCTCGATTATATATCCTATCTTTGGAAGAATAACCTTAAGCAATACAAAACAATGGCTGTAAAATATAGACTACGCAAACGCCCGACCAATCTTTCCAAAAATATTGAAGACGGCTTCTATCCGCAGGTGATCCGCTCGGACAATGTCGATTCGAAGGAACTGGCATCTTATGTGACGGGCGATAAAAGTTTTCGCTGCGCCGCCATGCTCGGAGCGATCGAACAAATCAAAGAAGGAATTATCAGCCTGTTGGAAGACGGCAACAGTGTGTCGATCAGTGGACTGGGCACTTTTACCCTGACGGCCCAATCGCGGTTGGTGAAAGATCCCAAAGAAATACGCGCAGGTTCTATCTCCGTGAAAGATGTCGTGTTTAAAGTTTCACCCGAACTGATGCAGCGCCTAAGGTCCATACAATTTGAAAGGGAATAATTATGATACGCACCGTCAAATTGGATATCCGGAAGGGAGAGTATCTGTCGGATGCCCTTCGCCGCCACGGAAAAGAAAATATACCGACACGGGTAATATTGAACAAGGTATTGCCCGGACTGGGAGCGACCTATTGCGAGATCATGGCTTCCCGCTCTTCCATCATCATTGAGCCCAACGTGCCGGTGATTGTCGGAAAGAAAGAGAAACATAAAAACCTGCTGGGGATTTATCGGGGTGTCAAGACCGATGAGATAGCCCGGCATATCCGTAAAAATCCCGGCTGCTGCAAGATTATGGTGACGCCCGAAAGTTTCTGGAAGGTGAAGCAGGCGATGGAGGATGAAGGTATCGATATGTACAAAGACTTTTTCATGCTGTTTGACGAATGCGAGAAGATCATCCAGGATAACGATTTTCGTGAGACAATAGAGGCACCGCTCGATGACTTTTTCCTTTTTCGGCAGATGGCATTTGTCAGCGCCACACCGATTTTGCCCCGCGATCCGAGGTTTGAGGAACATGGTTTTACCGAACTGCGCATTGAGCCGACTTATCCTTACCGCAAACCGCTTCGTCTGATCACGACCAATAACGTGGTGGAAGCATTGGCGGAAGTGTTGCCCGAATGCAAGAGTAAAGTTTGCATCTTCGTCAATTCTATCGATACGATCGAATCCTTTTATAAGGATATGGCGGAGTTGAAAAATTCGGCGACGTTTTGCAGTACTCAGGGCATTACGAAGCTGAGGCATGTGAAAGACCGGAGTATGCACGACCGGATCGATGAATTAAAACGATATAACTTTTTTACCAGTCGTTTCTTTTCGGCTGTCGATATCGATGTGCGTAGTAAGCCGGATATCATCCTCCTTTCCGACCTGTACGGGGCGGAACAGTCGGTGATCGATCCGCGGACGGAAGCCATACAGATAGCAGGGCGTTTCCGTAATGGTTTCCGTAGCTTGACACATATAACCAGTATCAAGCCGTCGCTGGAGGCTATGAATGCGTCGGAAGTAGATGAGTGGCTGGAGAGTGCCCGGCTGGCCATGACGGAGATCAGGGAAAAGAGTAAAAAAGATAAACGGCGCGGATACCGGGAGACATATATGGAGGCGGCTGTCAATCTTTCCTATCAGCAGTATGTTTACCAGAACGGGAAAGATAATTATTTCCGGCAGGATAACTTTCGTGAACAGGAACGGGTAAAGAGCCTGTACCGTTCGGCAGACACTTTATTCAATGCCTACCGGAATGTCCCGTTTTTCGAAGTGACGCATGAAGACAGGCAGTATCCGTTGACCGACAACGACCGCCTGGCCCGTCACCGGCAGACCACTCGTAAACAACGCCGTATGTTCCTACTCGAGCAGTTTGAACGGATCGCTTTCCTGCGTTTCTCTCCCGACGAGAAAGACCAGGACCGTTACAGCCATTACCTGGCGCGTATCCTCTCTTCCGAATACGATTGCATGTTCCATGAATGTTATCTTCGCAAAGGAGCCGATTATATTCGGAGTGTCGACTTCAAAGACAGCGAGATCAAGCGGGCGGTGGAGGAAGCCGGCAGTACTGTTTTCCGTAAAAAGCAACAACTGAAGGAGATTGTGGAGAAGCAGTTCCGGGTCGGAGAGACCTATTCGCGTTCAGATTCGTCTGTAATTCTGACGGCTGCTTACCGCAAAGTCGGCCTGCCTGTCAATAAACGGGTGAATGCTACACAGTTAAAAGATTATTTCGAAATAAAAGAAGTAAATATTACTTCAGGACGTTTTCTGAAGATTATTGGGAAAAAGTAGAAGGGGGAAACTGGATTAAAAATTGTCAGCCGTGTGAATAATAAAGGAATATCTCTATCTTTGTAAAGAAATAAATAGATTATAGCATGAAGAAAGCTAAACCATATTCACAGCCAGATCCGACAGCGGAAAATGTATCAGAGCCTGTCGCCGTTTATGTAAATGCTCGTGAGGCTATATTAAAAATGGAAGCAGTGGAAGAAATAATGAGTCTCCAGGGTGAGGTACTATTGGAGAAGGCCTTGCGTTATTTGCGTGCTCTTAGTAATTCGGTTTCAGTATGTGCAGAATTGGAAGATGAGGAGACTTATATGGTGCATGAATCTGTTATTGACGGTTTGAGAGAATTAGGAGAACGAAAAGTCGGGCATATCCAGGATAAACAGAAAACTCTTCAGGATTTAATCGATGAACTTTAAGATCATACCTACGGCGGTTTTTGTCGAAAAAGCGAAACTTCTTGCTAAACGATACCCTTCGATGAAAGATGATTTGTTCGTTTTGCAGAATGAGTTGCTGGAAAATCCTGAATTAGGTATTTCTTTGGGAAATAATATCCGGAAAATACGTATGCGCATTTGTTCAAAGAATAAAGGGAAAAGCGGAGGTGCAAGGGTCATTACTTATTTAATAAAAACGTCTTTAGATGAAGGTATAATTAATTTGGTTACTATTTATGATAAAAGTGATCGGGAGTCTATATCCATAAAGGAGATAAACTCATTATTAGTGAAATGTAACCTGCTTTGATCTTTATTAGAGTGATATAAAAATCATAAATGTTAATTATGACAAACTCGAGAGCAAAAGTAGGTGCTTTTTATCCCTGGTTGTAAGCTGTTTTCTTTGTAAGTTGTTGAAAATGACCTATGACAAACTTTTTGCTGCCCCCTATAAAACAAAGAAAATATATTTTTCATTCCAGGATTATGAATTGTATCTATATCGGATCATATTCGTTCAATAGTTTCCTGTAGAGGAGGGAGGTTGCTTAAATGAATATAAAAAGGAGTTGCATCCTCTCGACACAACTCCTTTCCATATTATTAAATCCTATATCTTATTCCCACTCGATAGTAGCATTCGGTTTCGGGGACATATCGTAGCAAACGCGGTTTACGTTTTTCACCTCTTTCAGGATACGGTCCGTGATCTTCATCAGGATAGGCCAGTCAACCGGTTCGATTGTTGCAGTCATAGCATCTACGGTGTTGACAGCACGAATGATAACAGGCCAGTCGAAAGAACGGGCATTATCACGTACGCCTACTGATTTGAAATCAGGCACAACAGTAAAATACTGCCATACTTTTTTGTCTAAACCGGCAAGCTGGAACTCTTCACGCAAAATCGCATCGGCTTCACGAACAGCTTCCAGTCTGTCACGAGTGATAGCCCCTAGACAACGTACACCTAAGCCCGGACCGGGGAACGGCTGACGGAAAACCATTTCGTACGGCAAGCCCAATTCCAGACCGCAAGCACGAACTTCGTCTTTGAATAACTGACGCAGCGGTTCAACCAGTTCGAACTGTAAATCTTCAGGCAGACCACCTACATTATGGTGAGACTTCACCATCTTGGCTGTCTTTGTTCCGCTTTCGACGATATCCGGATAAATAGTACCCTGAGCCAGATAATCTATGCCGTCCAGTTTGCGTGCTTCTTCTTCGAATACGCGGATAAATTCGCCGCCGATAATCTTACGTTTTTCTTCAGGATCGGCAACGCCTGCCAGTTTATCCAGAAAACGATCGGTTACGTCTTTATATATCAGGTTTGCCTTCAGCTGATTTTTGAAGACTTCAACTACATCTTCCGATTCACCTTTGCGCATCAAACCGTGGTTTACATGTACGCAAACGAGTTTATCCCCGATAGCTTTCAGAAGCAGTGCGGCAACAACCGAACTGTCAACTCCGCCCGATAAGGCCAATAATACTTTTTTATCACCAACCTGACGTCTGACAAGTTCAATCTGGTCATTGACAAAGTTTGTCATATTCCAGTTGGCTTCCGCTTTGCAAGTATCGAAAACAAAAGATTTGACAGCTTTCTTGATCGCTTCTATATCATCGGTGAATTCACCCAATTTAACTTCGCATAAAGCTTTGTCGTGACCGGCAGCCATGACAGGAATGCCCATAGAATAAATAGCAGGATCTACATCGATAGCAACGCCGTCGATCACATGGTTAGGACCACCGTTGATGATGATACCTTTTACGTTCGGGAGAGCTTTCAATTCCCCGACAGTGATGTCGTGAGGATAAATTTCACTATAAACTCCCAATGCACGGATAGCTCTTGCCAATACCGTATTTTCATGACTTCCCAGGTCTAAAATAACGATCATATCTTGTTTCATCGTATTTCTCCTAAAATTATTAAGTTGATTAGATTATCCTTCTGTTGATTTTATTCCCATTCGATTGTTGCTGGTGGTTTGGAACTGATGTCATACACAACGCGGTTTACACCTTTTACCTTATTGATGATTTCGTTGGATACTTTAGCCAGAAAATCGTAAGGTAGTTGTGCCCAGTCGGCTGTCATGGCATCGGTTGATGTTACGGCACGCAAAGCAACGGTATTTTCATAGGTACGTTCGTCGCCCATTACTCCGACCGACTGGATCGGGAGCAGGATTACTCCGGCCTGCCAGATCTTGTCGTAAAGACCCCATTCGCGCATCAACGACATATAAATATCGTCGGCATCCTGCAGGATGCGTACTTTTTCAGGTGTTATATCGCCTAAAATACGGATACCCAAACCCGGACCGGGGAACGGATGGCGTTTGATCAGGTGTGGCTGCATACCCATCTCGATGCCGACACGGCGGACTTCATCTTTGAAAAGGAGACGGAGCGGTTCCACCAGCTTCAGTTTCATGGTATCCGGCAGGCCGCCTACGTTGTGATGGCTCTTGATCACGGTACCGGTAATGGATAAAGACTCGATTACGTCCGGATAGATCGTGCCTTGTCCCAGCCATTTGATATCTTTCAGTTTATGGGCTTCTTCGTCGAATACATCGATAAAACCTTTACCGATGATCTTACGTTTCTGTTCCGGTTCGGTCACTCCGGCCAGCGCTTTATAGAATTTCTCTTTTGCATTTACCCCGATCACATTCAATCCCAAATGCTCGTAATCTTTCATCACGTTCTCAAACTCGTTCTTGCGCAACAAGCCGTGATCGACGAAGATACAAGTGAGGTTTTTACCGATTGCCTTGTTCAGCAATACGGCTGTAACGGAAGAATCCACACCGCCCGATAAGGCAAGGATCACTTTGTCGTCACCCAACTGCTCTTTCAGTTCAGCAACAGTCGATTCGATGAAAGAAGCTGGAGTCCAGTCTTTGGCACATCCGCAGATATTCAGGAAATTATCCAGTAATTTGGTTCCGTCTGTAGAGTGGAACACTTCCGGATGGAATTGTACTCCCCATGTCTGTTCGCCTTCCACATGATAAGCTGCAGCCTTCACATCGTCCGTGCTGGCTATCACCTTAAAGTGATCAGGTAATACGGTAATTGTATCTCCATGTGACATCCATATCTGGGAACCCGTATCGATGCCTTTCAGCAGAGGATCTTCATTGTTGATATACGATAGATTCGCACGTCCATACTCGCGGGAGTTGGCCGGTTCTACATTGCCTCCGGATGTATAAGCCAGAAACTGAGCCCCATAACAAATACCTAAAACCGGATACTTGCCACGAATTTCACTCAAGTCAGCCTTAAAAGCATTTTCGTCGTAAACGGAGTAAGGACTTCCTGAAAGGATCACACCTTTCACATCTGTAGCATCATGCGGGAATTTGTTGTAGGGAATGATCTCGCAATACATGTTTAATTCTCTGACCCTGCGGCCAATCAATTGCGTTGTTTGCGAGCCGAAATCAAGAATAATAAGTTTCTCGTGCATGCAGTGTTATTATTTAATTGAGTGCGGCAAAGGTAGTAATTTTATTTAGAAAATCTGTAAGGCATATTTCTATTATAAACGCTAAAGGGAGGATTTCTGTATATTTTTATGTATTGTATATATTTTCTTGGGGAAATGTCATATTTTTGCGTTTTATGTAAAGTAAGAGATGGAACAAGAAAATAATAAGATCATCATTTATCAGAGTGAAGACGGGAAAACACATCTCGAAGTGAGATTGGAAAATGAAACTTTGTGGCTTACACAGCAGCAGATGGCTGACTTGTATCAAACATCAAGAACGAATATTGTTGAGCACATTAAACATATCTACGAGGAGGGGGAATTGGATGAAAATTCAACCTGTCGGAAATTCCGACAGGTTCGCAAAGAAGGAAATCGACAAGTTGAAAGAGAAATGCCATTCTATAGTCTCGATATGATTATATCTTTAGGTTATCGGGTTAAATCCATCATCGCAACAAACTTTCGCCGTTGGGCAACCGAACGTTTGAAAGAATACATTGTGAAAGGGTTTACAATGGACGATGAACGTCTGAAGCAGATGGGGGGTGGTAGTTACTGGAAGGAACTTCTTGACCGTATCCGGGATATTCGTTCGTCGGAGAAAGTTATGTATCGTCAAGTGCTCGATATCTATGCTACAGCAGTTGATTACGACCCTGGATCTAGCTTCTCCATAGAATTCTTTAAAATAGTACAGAATAAATTGCATTTTGCTGCTCACGGACATACTGCTGCTGAAGTAATCTATGCGCAGATGCAGAACAGCCTTTTATGGGATTGAAAACGTTCAAAGGTGACCATCCTACATTGCGAGATGCCAAGATAGCTAAGAACTATCTGAAAGAAGATGAACTGAAAGTACTGAACAATTTAGTATCAGGTTATTTTGACTTTGCCGAAATCCAAGCAATAAAACACCGGCTTATGTATATGGCTGACTATATTCAGCAACTTGACAGGATACTTTCGTCTACAGGCGAACCTTTGCTTGCGGATTCAGGGAGTATCAGCCATGCCCAGGCAATGGATAAGGCAGAAACAGAATATCGACAGTTTCAGGTTCGTACACTCGCACCAGTTGAAAAGGCGTATCTTGAAACTATCAAAAAACTGAACGACAAGACTAAAGGGAAGAGTAGAATGTGAAACTCTTTGTCGTATGTTCAAAAGGTAGTAAATATGTTGTTTTGACATAACTGTTGTACTTTAGTTCTTAAAAAATGTATAAACGGTCAGGATATGTTTTAATACATCTGATTAAACATTACCTTTGTACGTTCATTTTTAGAAGGAACCGTATGGATACAGAAAAGAAAGAAGCAAAAGAAATAAATAAGCTCTCATTATTGATCATGGCAGTGGTCATTTTGATATTGATTATCGCTGGTGCCGCTTACTATATTTATCAGCAGAAGCAGCAGATGAGCGATCTGGTCGAGGCTTATGATCTGGATAAGCAAACGCTTGAAGACGAGTTCAATGAACTCTCTATGCAATATGAGGGTTACCAATTCAAAGTCGGTAATGATTCATTGATGAGTCTGTTATCTACGGAGCAGGCGAAAGTTCAGCGTTTGATGGAAGAGCTTCGCACGGTAAAAGCGACAAATACCAAGGAAATAGCCCGTTTGAAGAAAGAACTGGAAACGCTTCGTAAGATCATGCGTAATTATGTTGTGCAGATCGACTCTTTGAACAGAGCGAATGAACAATTGCAGGTAGAGAAAAAAGAAGCCGTTCAAAAATATCAGCGTGCTACTTCACAGGCTGCAACCTTAAAGAAAGAAAAAGAGAAGCTATCCGAACGCGTTACATTGGCAAGCCGACTGGATGCGACGGGTATCACGGTTACTCCGGTCAATTCGCGTGGAAAGCTGGCGAAGAAGATCAAACGGATGGAACGTTTCGTTGTGGACTTCCGTATTGCGAAAAATATTACTGCTCCTGTTGGAGAGAAGACTGTTTATGTACGTATCCTGAAGCCGGACGATGACGTGCTGGTAAAGAGTCGTGCGGATGTTTTTCCTTTTGAGGGAAAAGATATCAACTATTCCATGAAGAAGCTGATCGAATACGATGGGGAAGAATATCCGGTTACGATGTACTGGGATATTGAAGAGTTCCTGTCTCCGGGAACTTACCGGGTCGATATATTTATTGATGGTAACCATATCGGAAAGAAAAGCTTTACGTTGGAAGATTGACGATGGAGACAGATTGTCACTTAGCAAAACTTTTAGCGGATCTTCCGGAATCTCTGGCCCGTGACGAGGTTTTTGTAGGCGAACTCAGTAATATCACAAAAGTGATTGCAGTCGATAAAGGAGACTATCTGCTCCGCACCGGCGAAATATGCCAGGATGCCTATTTTATCAATAAAGGACTATTCATTAATTTATATGTAAGTGAAAAGGGGGATGAATGCGTAACCGGCTTTTCATCTGACTATCTGTATCCTTTCCTGTCTGCTATCGGGTATTTTACTCAGGCACCTTCCGAGTTCGAGATCAAGGCGCTGGAATCCGGTGAACTGTTACGGTTATCACGTACCCATATCGAAGACTTGTCCCTGCGTTATCCGTTATTTGCATCGTACTACCAGAATGCGATGCTGACTATTATATCAAAACTTTACTCCATGTTCGCCATCCGTCAGTCCTGTACGGCTGAAGAATTCATCAAATATCTTTATAATCACTACATGTGGATCATGCAACGTGTCCCCGACAAGTATATTGCTCAGTATATGGGGATCAGTAATGCATGGTATTGCAAGCTGAAAAAGCGCATCTTTAATTGAATTAATTCAATTTTATATTTAAAGTAAACCAGTACTTTTGCATCGGAAAGTCGTACTTTTGTTTGTGTACGAAGATTATAGGTTTATCGAATATAAACAATAGGAGATAACCAGTTGTTTTTTATTATGAATAAGGGTGATAAATTGTTTTAGTGGTTAAAATAAAATCTCCGGATGAAAAAACAATAAAAAGATGAAACGGATTATCGTATTAGTAGGATTGTTGGTCTGGTCTGGTTATGCTAAATCCCAACAGACATTGACATTGGAAGAATGTCGAAACTTAGCTATTCAGAATAATAAGGAATTGCAAATGTCCGGCGAAAAGGTAAAGGCGGCGAATGAAGAAAAAAAGGCAGCTTTTACCAAATATTTCCCGCAACTTTCCGCGATGGGAGGTTATATGTGGAATCAGAAAGATATCAATCTGCTGGACATGGATGCTTTGAGTGCCAAACTCGGTTCTGCCTTGGGGCCGATAGCCCAACTTCCTGTTTTCGGACAATTGATGGGAGGAGTAGATGAGATGCAGCATCTGGATGTACAGAATATCTGGGTAGGAGGTGTTTCGCTGGTTCAACCCGTCTTCATGGGGGGAAAGATCGTATCCTATAATCAAATTACCAAATATGCGCGTGAGTTGGCTGAGTCGATGAACGATCTCCAATTGCAGGAAGTCATTTATAAAACCGACGAAACGTACTGGCAAGTGATCTCTTTGGTCAATAAGAAGAAGTTGGCGGATGCCTATGTCGGACTGCTTCGTAAAATGGATAGCGATGTGACTGCCATGATTACAGAAGGTGTTGCCACACAGGCGGATGGCCTTTCTGTGAAGGTGAAGCTGAATGAGGCGGAAATGGCACAGACAAAAGTGGATAACGGACTCGCCTTGTCACGTATGTTGCTGGCCCAAATTTGCGGATTGCCTCTCGACGAGCCATTGGCACTGGCGGATGAAAATATAGAGAACTTCCCTGTACATTCCAATGATGCCGTTGCGAATGTGAATGAAGCCTTTGCCAACCGCGATGAACTGAAAAGCTTGGAACTGGCAACAAAGATCTATCAGAAAAAAGAACGCATCGTTTTAGCGGATATGTTGCCCAATGTCGCTCTGTCGGCAAACTATCTGGTAACGAACCCGAATGCCTTCAACGGCTTTAAAAATGAATTTGCCGGAATGTTCAATGTCGGTGTAATGGTAAAAGTACCCCTGTCCGGTTGGTGGGAAGGTAGTTACAAACGGAATGCCGCTCGTGCCGAAACACGTATCCAGATGTTACAACTAATGGAAGCGCGTGAGAAGGTGGAATTGCAAGTGAACCAATCCGTCTATAAGGTGAATGAAGCCAATAAGAAACTGACGGCTTCTTCCCGTAACATGGAAAATGCGGAAGAGAACCTTCGTCATGCCAATCTGGGCTTTGAAGAAGGTGTTATTTCGGCGCTGAATCTGATGGAAGCGCAGACCGCCTGGGTTTCGGCACGCTCCAGCCTGATCGATGCCCAGATAGAGGTGAAATTAACGGAAGTTTACCTGTCGAAAGCAATGGGTAATCTCTCGGTAGATAAACAGAAGTAATAACAATAAAAATATACAAAGATGAACGAGAATAAAAAGTTTTCGATCAGCAACATGATGTTGGCATTTATCACGGTATTGGTCGTGATCGGATTAGTCGCATTGACCGGTTTCTTTTTGCTTACTCCTCCTGATGATATTATTATGGGGCAGGCTGAAGCCAATCAGGTCCGTATTTCCGGGAAAGTTCCCGGACGAATCGAATCATATCGTTTTGACGAAGGAGATAAAGTAAAAGCCGGTGATACACTGGTTTATCTGAATACGCCGGAGGTGCTGGCAAAATTGCAACAGGCGGAAGCTGCTCAGAAAGCGGCTGAAGCGCAGAATGCCAAAGCAATCAAAGGAGCCCGTGCACAGGAAATAGCCGGAGCTTATGAAATGTGGCAGAAAGCACAGGCCGGTCTTGAAATAGCAAAGAAATCGTATACCCGTGTTCAGAATCTGTATGAAAAAGGCGTTATGTCTGCCCAGAAAAGAGATGAGGCGGAAGCGAATTATAAGGCGATGGTAGCCACGGAGAAAGCGGCAAAGTCACAGTATGATATGGCAATGGACGGTGCCCGTTCGGAAGACAAAGCAGCGGCTGCCGCCCTGGTTCAGCAGGCTGGCGGTGCTGTAGCCGAAGTGGAGTCTTATCTGAAAGAGTCGGCTTTGGTTTCACCGATCGACGGTGAAGTATCCGAACGTTTCCCACAAGTGGGAGAGTTGGTCGGAACCGGTGCGCCGATCATGAATATAACAGACCTGAACGATATGTGGGTGTCATTCAGTGTGCGTGAAGACCTGTTGAAAGATATCAAGATCGGATCGGAACTGAATGCTTTTATACCGGCACTCGACAATAAGCCTGTAAAACTGAAAGTATATTATATGAAAGATATGGGATCGTATGCTGCCTGGAAAGCGACAAAGACAACCGGACAGTTCGACTCTAAGACTTTCGAGGTGCGTGCACGTCCGCAGGAGAAAATCGCTGATCTGCGTCCCGGCATGTCTGTTGTAATGAAGAAAAAAGGAAACGAAATATTATGACCCTGAAGCAGAGTTTACATAGTATCTGGAATGTAGCGAAGCGGGAGATACACCGGCTGACATCGAAGCCGATCTATTTCTTCTGTATGCTGATCGCTCCGGTTCTCTGTGTCGTCTTCTTCCTGTCACTGATGCAGGAGGGGCTGCCAACCAATTTGCCGATCGCAGTGGTCGACATGGATGGTTCTGCCACTTCCCGTAACCTGATCCGGCAGCTGGATGCTTTTGAGCAGACAGAGGTTGTTTATAAGACTGCGACATTCGATGATGCGCGCCGGGAAATGCAAAAAGGGAATGTATATGGAATTTTCTATATACCGAAAGATTTTGCTGTGGAAGCGACTACGGGAAAACAACCGACGTTGTCTTTTTATACGAACGGAACTTATCTGATCGCTGCTTCCCTGCTTTTCAGGGATATGAAGACAATGTCCGTTCTGGCAGGTGCTTCGGTCGGTTTGCAGACCGGACTGGCGAAAGGATATACGACCGACCAGATCATGGGGCAACTTCAACCTGTGGTTGTAGATACACATGCGCTCGGTAATCCCTGGCTGAACTATTCCGTTTACCTGAATAATACGATTTTGCCGGGTGTGCTCCAGCTGATGATCTTTCTGGTGACGGTTTTCAGTATTGGAACGGAACTGAAATACTCGACAGCCCGTCAATGGTTGCAGACCGGAGGCAACTCGTTTACATTAAGTCTGTTGGGAAAACTTTTGCCGCAAACGGTTATTTTCACGGTAATAGCTTTGTTGTGCTGTTCCGCTCTATATGGTTTTAATGCGTTTCCGTTGAATAGCGGATGGATGCCTATGATCGTTGCTTTGTTCCTGCTGGTCATTGCCTCGCAGGCTGTAGGTGTATTTATGATCGGGGCATTGCCGACTTTACGTCTGGGACTGAGTTTTGCCAGTTTGTTCGGTATGATCGCTTTTTCAATTGTCGGCTTTTCCTTTCCGGTTCTGGGTATGGACCCGACATTGCAGGCTTTGAGTACCTTATTTCCCCTTCGTCATTATTTCCTGATCTATGTGGATCAGGCATTGAATGGGAGAGACCTGTTTTATTCATGGACTGAGTATGCCTGGTTGATCGGTTTTCTGATCTTGCCGTTCCTGATCGGAAAACATCTCAAAAATGCATTGCTGTACTTTAAGTATATTCCGTAAAACTGAAAGTAATGAAAAGAGAACATCGTTTACGATATATAATCAAAGAAGGCATTCAGGATACCTTTTTTATCTGGAAAGACGAGCTGAAGAACGTCTTCAAAGACTCGGGAGTAATGATCTTTTTCTTCCTGGTTCCGTTCGTCTATCCGCTACTGTATGCCTTTATTTACAATAACGAAGTGGTGCATAACGCCAAGATGGTAGTGGTGGACCAGTCGGACTCGTATCTGAGCCGCGAATATATCCGTAAGGTGGATGCGACGGCCGATGTGAAGGTGGTTGCCGTATGTGCGGATATGGAAGAAGCAAAGCAGATGCTGGATGAGAAGAAGGCATACGGGATATTGTATTTTCCCAGTGAGTTCAGTAAAAATATACATAAAGGAAAGCAGGCGACCGTTTCGCTTTATTGCGATATGAGTGCTTTGCTGTTTTATAAAGCGTTCCTGTTGGCTACCACCGAAGTCTCACTTGAGATAGGAAAGGAGTTACGGGCACAGAACAATCCGTCGTCGACGATAGAACAGGAGAAGATTACGATTAACCCTATTCCGTATGAATCGGTCGCTTTATTTAATTCGCAGAACGGGTTTGCCAGTTTCCTTGTACCGGCTATCCTGATTCTGGTTATCCAGCAGACACTGATTCTGGGAATTGGTATGTTGGGAGGAACGGCGCGGGAGAAAAATCGTTTTCACAGCCTGGTCCCTATCAGCCGTCATTTTAACGGGACATTACGTATCGTATTCGGAAAATCGCTTACCTATATATTATTATATGTGGTCGTTTGTATCTGGGCATTGGCGGTGGTCCCGAAATTATTCTCATTGCCGCAGGTAGGGGAACCGTGGACTGTCATGCTGTTTGTTTTGCCTTATTTGTTTGCTTCTATCTTTTTATCTATGACATTATCCGGTTTCATGACAAGCCGCGAATCGCCGATGCTGGTATTTGTATTTACCTCGGTGATCCTGTTGTTTATTTCCGGTGTGTCCTGGCCCAAGGAAGCGATTCCTCCGTTCTGGAAAACAATAGGTTATTTGTTCCCTTCCACGCCAGGAATACAAGGGTTTATCCGTATCAATACGGCAGGAGCCACATTGAATGAAGTAGCTCACGAATACCGTACACTTTGGGTGCAGGCCGGAGTCTATTTTATTACTTCCTGTATGATTTACAGGTATCAGATCATGCGCAGCCGAAAACTGATAATAAAACAATATCGATACATGAAGATGCAACGAATGATGCATAGATAATCAAAAGTGGTCTTTTTGATGGATTTTAACGAAATAATGTTAGAATCCATCAAATATAGTCTTACTTTTGTACAAATTCTCAATCAAACTTAATTTTTAGTACTATGCAGAACAGACGTAACTTTTTGAAGCAAGCTTCATTGTTGCTTGCAGGAGGTTTAGTTGCACCTCAGTTATTATCTTCTTGTGCCGAAAAATCGAAGAAACATATCGGTTTACAGTTGTATTCTTTAAGAGACCTTGTAAAAGACGAAGGTATTCAGAAGGTTTTGGAAACAGCTTCCAAAATAGGATATACAAATCTGGAAACAGCCGGTTATGACAATGGTAAGATTTATGGTATGGCCCCGGCCGAATTCAAGAAAATGTGTAATGATCTCGGTATGAAGTGTACAAGTGCCCATTTGGGACAGGCTTTTACCAAAGAAAAGGAAGCAGAAGTAATGAGTTGGTGGGATCAGGCGATCGATGCTCATAACGAACTCGGCGTAAAATATATGGTTCAGCCCTGGATGCCGGTCAATGATGAAACGACATTGGATGACCTGAAGATGTATTGCGATTATTTCAATACGGTTGGTTATAAGACTGCAGCTGCCAGTATTGCTTTCGGGTATCACAACCATAACTTCGAATTCCGTAAAATTGGCGATCAGTTGATCTATGACTTCCTGTTGGATAACGTAAGTCCGAATCATGTATTCTTCCAGATGGACGTTTATTGGGTGAAAGAAGGCGGTGCCGACCCTGTTGCTTATCTGAAAGCTCGCCCCAGCCAGTTCAAGACTATCCATATCAAGGATGACAAGGAAATTGGTGCCAGCGGCAAGATCGATTTCAAACCGATTTTCGACCAGATGTATGCTAATAACGTAAAAGACTGGTATGTTGAAGTTGAACAATATACCAATAACGATCCGGTAGCTAGTTGCCAGGAAAGTTTCGACTTCCTGAACAATGCGGATTTTGTGAAATAAATAATTTACGAATATTCATTCGTTATGAAAGCGATGTTTATCGGTGATTATCCGGTGAACATCGCTTTTTTGTTTTGAAAATAATTGTCTGTGCTAATTGCCCGATTTCTTAATACATTCCATAATATTATTCCAATCCTTTGCCAGGCTTGCCATATCCGGATACAACAGGTCTGCTCCCGCATCCAGCAATACTTTATCCGGCAGCGGTCCTGTATTGACTGCAATCGTAAAAATACCGGCAGCGACACCGGCTTCTACCCCCATCGGGGCATTCTCTACGACAAAAGCTTCATTGGCCTTTACTCCGGCTTTCTCCAGTCCCATCAGGTAAGGTTCGGGATGAGGCTTTCCGTATTTTACATCAAAAGCCGTTACCATCTTCTCACGTGTGAAATATCCCGGATAAGTATGTTCCAGCTTATTGATAAGGCTATGTTGTCCGGAACCGGTAACGACTAACGTCTGTAAGCCCGCGTTTTTAACTGCAGCCAGGACATCTGCTGCCCCGGTCATCGCTTTCCCGTCATTGTACCGGTTGAAAAATGTTGCTTTCTCTTCGTATATTTCTTTCTTTTCTTTCTCGGTCGCATCGCGCTGGAAAGTACGTTGGTATAGTTCGTTGATAGTACTGTCTCCCGTACGTCCTTCATACATGTAAAAGTCTTCTTCTACAGCCTGCAGGTGATGGTTCATGGCTGTTTCATGCCAGGCGCGGGCATGAAAACGCATAGAGTCGTATAAGACACCATCCATATCGAAAAGTACAGCTTTGGGAGAGAGGCAATTCTGCTTAGTCTTTAGCAGATAACGGTTGATAGCTTCTTGTATCATTCTGTTCATATTCTTATATATATCTTTGCAAAGTTACGAAATTTCTTATTCTTATTTCCTATCTTTGATGTGAACAACCCGTAAAAACAGGGTGCGGTAATAACGATTAAAAACTGATGAGTATGAAGAAGAGTTTACTATTGTTATCGATGATGCTGTTTGCTTTCTGTTTTCAGAGCAAAGCTCAGGACTGGACGGATCTGCAGCATGAAGTTTCTTTGAGTTACGGTGGTCTGCCGGTATTCGACTTGTTACATCATTATGAGAATTATTTCGACCCATCGACTGAATCGGTCAATCTGTATGATGATAAAGGCAAGTTCGGAGCACTGAATATCAGCTATATCTTTTATCCGGATGAGGATTGGGGGATTGGATTGGTATATTCTTATACAAATAGTGACAAGCGTATTATTGCGAATGAAAAGATTGTCGGAGACTTCGTAAGTTCTTTCCACTCCATCTGTCCTTCTTTTAAGTATAATTGGTATAACTACAACTTTGTCACGTTATATTCACGTTTGAATGCAGGTGTCGCTATTGCTACGGCCAAAGCCTCTTTTATCAACGAAGAGAACCGTCCGGATGAAGCAACAAAGGTGAAAGCTTTCTTCATGTATCAGGTTTCCCCGATCGGTATTGAACTGGGACGGCAGATAGCAGGATTTGTCGAAGTCGGTTTCGGTCATATGGGGACTGCAATGGCTGGAATACGGTATAGAATGTGAAGGGAGTTGAAAATTGAGAATTGAAAATTGATAACAACATGTATAATTTTCAATTCTCAATTCTCAATGTTTAATTATTTACAGCTTTTTGCGGATCTCTTCGCTCTCTTTTTCATATCCCGGCTTGTTCAGCAACGCGAACATGTTCTTTTTGTAAGCTTCAACGCCCGGCTGGTCGAATGGGTTGACTCCCAGCATATAACCGCTGATGCCACAACCTTTTTCGAAGAAATAGAACAACTGGCCGATATAATACGCATTTACTTCCGGCATAGTGATCTTGATGTTAGGAACACCACCGTCGACATGAGCCAGCTGAGTACCCAGTTCTGCCATTTTATTTACTTCGTCCACTCGTTTTCCGGCAAGGAAGTTCAATCCGTCCAAATTTGCTTCGTCAGTCGGAACTTCTACCTTATGAGAAGGAGTTTCAACAGAGATAACAGTTTCGAAGATCGTACGTTCGCCATCCTGTATCCACTGTCCCATAGAGTGCAGGTCGGTTGTCAGGTCGACAGAAGCAGGGAAAATACCTTTACCGTCTTTACCTTCGCTTTCTCCGTATAATTGTTTCCACCATTCAGCGATGTAATGCAATTTCGGGTGGAAGTTTGCCAGGATTTCGATCTTCTTGCCACTCTTATATAATTCGTTACGTGTAGCAGCGTAGATTGCAGAAATATTTTCATTGAAAGGAATGTTCATTCCAGTCGCTTTTTCCATAGATACAGCACCGGCAACCAGGTCACGGATACTGATACCAGCAACAGCGATAGGCAACAAACCGACCGGAGTCAGTACAGAGAAACGTCCGCCCACATTATCAGGGATAATGAATGTCTTATAACCTTCCTGATCAGCTAAAGTACGCAGGGCACCTCTTTTAGCATCAGTAATAGCAACGATACGATGTTTAGCTTCTTCTTTACCGACAGCATCTTCCAGCTGTTTTTTCAACATACGGAATGCAAGAGCAGGTTCTGTTGTCGTACCTGATTTGGAGATGTTGATCAGACCGAACTGTTTTCCTTTCAGGATCTCACACAGTTCATACAGGTAATCTTCACCAATATTTTGTCCGGCATACAGGATAACCGGGTTCTTACGATCAGATTGCAACCAATCGAAGCTATTGTTCAATGCTTCAACAACTGCCTTTGTTCCGAGGTAACTTCCGCCGATACCGATAGCAACAACAACTTCACATTTTGAACGAAGCACATTGGCTGTGTTCTCGATGTCTGTCAATTCTGCATCCGTGATAGAAGAGGGGAGGTTTAACCAGCCTAAAAAGTCGTTACCGGCTCCGTTCCCATTATGTAAAGTGGCAATACATTCGTTTGCCTTAGCTTCCTGTGCATAGATCTGTTCTTTTGTAACAGTGCCCAGTGCTTTGTCGATGTTAATACTGATGTTTTTCATACCTATTTAAATGTTTCTGTCAACTGCCGTATAACGGTAGTCGGCGATTTTCTTTCATATAAAATATCGTATAAGGCATCCAGAATCGGCATGTTTACCTTATATTTTTCATTTATTTCATGAATACACTTGGTTCCGTAATATCCCTCGGCAATCATTTCCATTTCCAGTTGGGCGATCTTCACAGAATATCCCTTTCCGATCATGGTGCCGAATGTACGGTTACGGCTGAAACGGGAATAAGCTGTTACCAACAGGTCTCCCAGATAAACAGAATCGGTCACGTCGCGTTCCAGGCTGTGCACGGAATTCAGGAAATTGCGCATTTCTTCGATCGCATTGCAAATAAATACAGCCAGGAAATTATCGCCATATTTCATCCCGTGACAAATACCGGCAACGATTGCATATACGTTCTTTAGAACAGAAGCATATTCTATTCCTCTAACATCTTTGCAGCAATAGTTGTTTAAGTACGGATTCTGAAATACGTGTGCGACAGCCCGGGCATTCTCTATATTGGAGCAGGCCAATGTGATGTAGGAAAGCCGTTCGAGTGCGATTTCTTCCGCATGACACGGACCGCCTATTACAGCAATATTTTCCGTCGGAACATTGTAATATTCCGTGAAATAATCTGCAATCAACATATTCTCGTCCGGGACGATTCCCTTGATGGCAGAGATGATGAATTTGTCATTCAACGGAGTGGTGACTTTCATCAGATGCTGTTTCAGGAAAGGAGAAGGGGTTGCAAAGATCAGTGTATCGGAATCTTTAACAACTTCGTTTATATCTGTATAAAAGTTTATTTTATCTGTATCGAACTTTACAGCCGACAAATAACTGGGGTTATGTCCGGTTTTTATAAAGTCGTCAACCTGGTCCTGCCGACGCATATACCAGTTAATACTATCCTGTGTAGAAAGAACAATCTTGGCTAAGGCGGTAGCCCAGCTACCACCTCCCATTATTGCAATTTTACCGGGTAATTTCATGGCATTCCCTTTTATTTGGCCGCATTAGCAATCCAGGCTTCAACTTCTTCAGCCGCAGGATTTTGCAGTTCCAGCTTATACTTCTTGTTCATTTCACAAAGCTCCTGACGTAACTTGTTAGGATTTAACTCTTTCAGAGTGTCAACAGTTACGTATCCGGCTTTTTGTAATGCCGGAACCCAAGCTTCATCGATTCCTAATGCTACATATTTATCAGCAGCGTCTTTCTTAATTGTTTTTTCCGGACGCATCTGTGGGAAGAATAAAACTTCCTGGATCGTTGTCTGGCCTGTCATTAACATAACCAAGCGGTCGATACCGATACCGATACCGGATGTAGGCGGCATACCGAATTGCAATGCACGTAAAAAGTCCTGGTCGATGAACATTGCTTCATCGTCGCCTTTTTCACTTAATTGCAATTGGTCTTTGAAGCGTTCTTCCTGGTCGATCGGGTCGTTCAGCTCGCTATAAGCATTCGCCAGCTCTTTACCGTTCACCATCAATTCGAAACGTTCGGTCAATCCCGGTTTGCTGCGGTGCATTTTGGTAAGCGGGCTCATTTCGACCGGATAGTCGATAATGAAAGTCGGCTGGATGAATGTGCCTTCGCAGAATTCTCCGAAGATTTCATCGATCAGCTTACCTTTACCCATCGTATCGTCGATCTCCATCTTCAACTCTTTACAAATTGAACGGATTTCATCTTCGCTTTTGCCGTTCAGGTCATAACCTGTCTTTTCCTGGATTGCTTCCAGAATAGGCAAACGGCGGAAAGGTGCTTTAAAGCTGATGGTCTTGCCGTCGACTACAGTTTCGCATGTACCGTTGACTGCCATACAGATTTTTTCCAGCAATTGTTCCGTGAAGCTCATCATCCAGTTGTAATCCTTATACTGGACATACAGTTCCATGCAGGTAAACTCCGGATTATGTGTCCGGTCCATACCTTCGTTACGGAAGTTCTTGCCTATTTCATAAACACCTTCGAAACCGCCGACGATCAGTCTTTTCAGATACAGTTCGGTAGCGATACGCAGATAGAGGTCGATATCTAATGAGTTATGATGCGTGATAAACGGACGTGCACTTGCTCCACCGGCGATAGATTGCAGGATCGGAGTTTCTACTTCCGTATATCCGGCTTCGTCGAGTACGGCGCGCATCGTTTTGATCACTTTTGCTCGTTTCAGGAAAATATCTTTTACGCCATCGTTTACGATCAGGTCGACATAACGCTGACGGTAACGTAGTTCAGGATCGTTGAATCCGTCATAAGCCACACCGTCTTTGTACTTAACGACCGGCAGAGGTCTGAGTGATTTGGACAAGACTGTTATTTCTTGTGCATGTACGGAGATTTCACCCATCTGTGTGCGGAATACAAAGCCTTTGATTCCGACAATATCTCCGATATCGAGCAACTTTTTGAAAACGACGTTATATAAATCTTTGTTTTCGTCCGGACAAATATCATCGCGGGAGATATAAACCTGTATTCTGCCTTCAGAATCCTGCAACTCCATGAAAGAAGCCTTTCCCATGATACGGCGACTCATGATACGTCCGGCAATACTTACGGGACGAGGTTCTGCATCGTCTTTAAAGGATGCCTTTATTTCATTCGAATATGCGTTTGTTACGTACTCAGCAGCGGGATAAGGTTCTATCCCCATTTGGCGCAATTGCTCCATGCTATTGCGTCTTATGATTTCCTGTTCACTCAGTTCTAATAGATTCATTACGCTATTATTTTGTATAATACGGTGCAAAAGTACGAAACTTTTCTCACTTATCGGCTAAATGTGGGTAGTAGTTTGCTTAATTATATATTAGAAAAGCACTTATGGTTTCGTATAGCTTCCGGCAGAAAAAAACGCACATCCTTCCCGGCTTTCAATGATTCGCGGATGAACGTAGAGGAGATCTCCATTAGAGGAGCATCCACTTTGCGGATGGAGGGAATGTCTGAGGGAATATGTATCTCGTATCCTTTACGCGGATAAATAAGGATTGGGTAATTGGCGATCAGCCGGTCCGATTCTTTCCATCGTTTTATGAAAGCCCAGTTGTCGGCACCCATAATGAAATGGAACTGACGGTCGGGATATGTTTTTTCAAGTGCACGTAGCGTGTCGATGGTGTAAGTAGGCTGGGGGAGGGAAAACTCGAAATCACTAGCCTTGAATTTAGGATACCCGGCAATGGAAGCCTCTACCAATTCATACCGAAGCCGGTCGTCCATCAGGTTGCTACGGTCTTTCAGCGGATTGTGGGGAGTGATGACGAACCAAACTTCATCCAATCCGGCAAATTCACACAGCCAGTTAGCCAAAGCCAGATGGCCGATGTGAACCGGGTTGAACGAACCGGAGAAGATTCCGGTATTCAGTCTTTTTATTTCCTTTATCGCTGTCTTTTCCACTTGATAAAATTAAAGACTTGCACACCGAATACAAGTCCGGTGGCTAAGGCTATGATATATTCTTTATAAATAAGTCCGGCGATGCAGGTACCCAATGCTGCAAGAGCGGTCATGCCAAAGATATATCCCCACTTACGTGGTAATTGTCCGTTATTGTTCATTTATTTAGCAAGGAAATTTTTAATTACTTCGAACGTTTCCGTTTGTGCTGTTTCGAGATCGTCGTTCATAATACAAACATCGAAATGAGGAATGAACCCCAATTCAAACTCCGCTTTTGCAATACGATTGTCGATCACTTCCGGCGCATCTGTTCCACGGCCTTCCAGACGTTTGCGCAGATGATCGATGCTGGGGGGCTGAATGAAAACCGACAAAGCACGGTCGCCATAAAACTTCTTGATGTTACAGCCGCCTACCACATCGACGTCGAATATCACATTATTACCTTCATTCAGGATACGTTCCACTTCACTTTTCAGCGTCCCGTAGTACTTGTCGGTATACACTTCCTCATATTCCAGAAAATCACCGGCCGCGATGTGGGCACGAAATTCGTCGGGAGTCAGGAAGTAATATTCCACACCGTTCTTTTCTGTTCCACGCGGCGCACGGCTTGTTGCCGAGATGGAAAAATGCAGGTTCAGGTTCTGCTTCAGCAGATAGTTGATAATGGTTGACTTACCTGAGCCTGACGGAGCAGAGAATATAATGAGTTTACCAGCCATATTATAAAACGTTTAGTACCTGTTCTTTGATCTGTTCCAGTTCGTCTTTCATCTGAACGACGATCTTTTGCATTTCCGCATGGTTACTTTTCGAGCCGAGCGTATTGATTTCGCGTCCCATTTCCTGGGCGATGAAACCGAGTTTCTTTCCTTGGCCGTGTCCGTCCTTTATCGTGCTGATGAAATATTTCAGGTGATTGTCGAGACGGTTCTTTTCTTCGTTTACATCCAGTTTCTCGATGTAATAGATCATTTCCTGTTCGAAGCGATTCTTATCGTAATCCTGGTTGGCAATCTTTTCGAGGTTATCCATGATACGTGTTTTGATCTTTTCGATGCGTTCGCCTTCGTATTCTTCTACTTCGGTGAGCAGGCGGGCAATGTTGCCGATCTTTTCTTCGAACAGTTTCTGAAGCATGGCACCTTCCTGGATACGGAAGTCGCAAAGATGCTTGATGGCCTCTTTTACTGCATTGAAAACTACTTCCCATTCGCTTTCGTCTACCTCTACGATTTCCGATTTGATCACATCCGGCATTTTCAGTAATGTCTGGAACCAGTCTGTTGGAAGTGCAATATTCAGTTTGTCAGCAATGTCTTTGATCTGGCTGTAATAACTTTCAAAAGCAGTGAGGTTAATCTGAGTAGGAGTATCTTTTCCTATATATTCAATGTAAATGCTGAAATCGACCTTACCCCGTTCGAGCGACTGAAGCAGCTGGCTACGGATTTGCATTTCTTTATCTTTGTAGATAGACGGAATGCGGGTTGATAAATCCAGTTGCTTGCTGTTGAGCGCTTTTATTTCTACGGTTACCTTTTTTGAAGGAAGTTCGGCTGTAACCTTACCGAATCCAGTCATTGATTGTATCATTGTTCTAAAAATTTGTGCAAAGATAGGGTATTCAGTTGACAGTTGACAGTTGACAGTTGACAATTATTCGTCGCGATAGAGAAAAAGTTTGTTTTTTTCGCTTTGTTACAGAGACGATTTTGTACTTTTGCGGCCAATTAATTCGGTTGATTACTGATAGAGTAGTTTTGAAAAATATCTGTCACTTGTCAACCGTCAACCATCAACTGTTATGTCTTGTATATTAAATATTGAAACATCTACCTCTGTATGTTCCGTAGCTTTGTCTGCCAATGGTGAGGTGCTTTTTGAGAAAAGTTCGTTTGAAGGTCCTTCACATGCAGCATTGTTGGGCGTTTACGTGGAAGAAGCCATTGCGGTAGTGAAAGATAAAGGTTTGAAGCTGGAGGCTGTAGCTGTGAGTTGCGGTCCAGGTTCATATACCGGATTGCGTATCGGTGTTTCGGTAGCCAAAGGGTTATGCTTCGGATACGGTATTCCTCTGATCGGTATTCCTACCCTTGAAGTTTTGACAGTTGCCGCTTTGAAACAGCAGCATGCTGAAAAAGATGCTTTCTATTGTGCCATGCTGGATGCCCGCCGCATGGAAGTGTATGCCGCTATTTATGATGCTGACCTGAAAGAGGTCCGTACCACTTCGGCCGATATTGTGGATGCCGATACATATGCTTCTTATCTGGAAAAAGGTAAGGTTTGCTTTTTCGGTAATGGCGCTGCCAAATGCCGTGAGGTGATCGCATCTCCGAACGCTGTATTTATGGATGATATCCACCCGCTGGCAGTCAATATGATCCCTCTGTCGGAAAAAGCTTTCGCAGAAGGTCAATTTGAAGATGTCGCTTATTTCGAACCGTTCTATCTGAAAGAGTTCCAGGCGACGATCGCTAAAAATAAGGTATTAGGATAAACTCCCCGGTTAACCACATCCCATTTTCAGGAAATCATTCAGGCACTTCGATGAATTGTAAGTGTCTGTTAAGTTCGTGTCTTTCTTTCTCTAACTACATACATTATTTGTAAAATAACTATCATACTATCATTTTTTAATATAAATAGCAGACTATTAGTTTGTTATATTATGATAGTTATGGAAAAGAACTATCATTCAACTATCATGAACTATCATACATGATAATTACGTTCCGGAACAGAAAACCGTAGTTTAAAGTGCTGTAAATAGATTGAATAAAATCAGATAAACTATTGAAAAACATTGCTTATATATAATATTTTTCTTATATTTGTAAGTATAAGAAGTTGCTGACACCCGGGTGTCGATACCCCTGAGACCCGGGTGTGAGCATCGTTCAGATCCGGGTGTAAAATGGGGTGAAATGCCCGTCCTGATGAAGTTTTCCAGTATTATTATTAAACTAAAATACCTGTTTATGGCACATTTCTATGTTGTTCGCACGAAATCGGATAAGACAGGTCCGATAGAAAAGAAGCTGTTTTATGGAGTTCCCGTTACGACGGGGCGGGTCACTACCGAGCAGTTGGCAGAAGAGATTGCCGACCGTTGTTCATTGACGCGGGGAGATGTGCTTGCTGCCGTCTGCGAGATGAGCGACATTATTCTTGAACGTTTGAAAGATGGTTATTCGGTCGAACTGAAAGATATGGGCGATCTGTATCTTTCGGCAGGGAGTGAAGGTTATGAGAAAGCGAAAGATTGTACTCCCCATCGGGTAAAAGCGAAGCGGGTTTGTTTCAGGATGGGCACGCGGCTACGTAAGGAAATGAAGTTTTTTAAATTTGAAAGATACCCGTTCGAATGAAAGTAAGCCAATATCGTTATAAGAAAGACCAGCTTATGTTACAGATACGTAGCCTGGAGCCTGTGGTGGAGATGTTACGCTCTGAGAATATGGGTGTACAAGTTGCTGATGTGCGTAATAGCCTGCATTTTTTCTTGCCGGGGCGTGCCAATGAATGGGTACGGAAATTACCTGTTATCGTTTGGGGCGCAACGTTCCTGAGGAAAGAGGGGAAGGTACGGATGAAAAATTATAACGGATGTGTCTTGTTGGAGATAAACGGTTTGTCGTCTCCTGAAGAGGCGGCTTCGATACGTGAGGAAGCAGCCGCCATGCCTCAGACTTTGCTGGCTTTTATCGGACTGAGCGGTAAGTCGGTGAAGATTATCGTACCGTTTACATTACCCGACGGTAAGCTGCCGCATAACAAGGAAAAAGCCGGAATGTTCCATGCGGCGGCCTATCAATTGGCAGTCAGACATTTTCAGCCGCAGTTGAGCAGTATGATCACCTTGAAAGAACCCTTGCTGATGCGGGGGACGCGTGTCAGTTACGATACCGGACTGTACTATAACCCTGCGGCAGTACCTATACGGTTGGAACAGCCGTTGCAAATGCCGGGTGAGAGCGAATTGCGTGTTATTCAGGATATGCCGGCCGATCCGGTCGAACGTCTGCTACCCGGGGTAGAACGTAATACGCAGATAGCCACGTTGTTCAGTGTCGTGCTGGTAGAGGCGGTCCGTAAGTTTGCCGGGAGTAACAGCAACGATCTGCATGCCTTGTTTACCGAGATGGCGCAAAATTGTTGCCGTCTGGGTATCCCGGAGGAGGAAGCGGTGGGATGGACCTTGCGTTATGAGGCTTTGGAGCCGCATGCGTTATTGGTACGACAGGTATTCCGTTCCGTTTATTTGTTGAAAAAGGCGATGGGAAATAAGTTGCCTTTGCCGGAATGTCTTTCGATGGTAATGCAACTGGATGAATTTATGTCGAGGCGTTATTTCTTCCGTATGAATGAGATGAGCGGGGGAGTGGAATATCTCGACCGTTCAGTCATACAGTTTGTGTACCGTCCTTATACACTGAAAGTCCGTAACAGTATTTGTCTGGAAGCACAGAAGGAAGGATTGAATGTATGGGATAAGGATATAGACCGGTATGTGAATTCCGACCAGATCCCTCAATTCCATCCGATCGGGTCGTATCTGGCGAATCTCCCTGCTTGGGATGGGAAACCGCATATCCGTGCGATGGCCGACAGGGTTCCTAATAGTAATCCGTCGTGGAGCGATTGTTTTTACCGTTGGTTCCTGAGTATGGTTGCCCATTGGATGCAACTGGATAAGGATCATGGGAACAGTACGACGCCGTTGTTGGTCGGTGACCAGGGGTGTGGCAAGTCGACCTATTGTCTGCATTTGTTACCTCCGCCGCTCCGTCCTTTTTATACCGACAGCATCGATTTCGGTAACAAGAAAGAGGCGGAACTGGCTTTGCACCGGTATGCATTGATCAATATCGACGAATTCGATTCGGTAAAACCGTCACACCAAAGTTTCCTGAAGCATGTATTGCAAAAGGCTGCGGTCAATGCGCGGTTGCCTTACCAGAGTACGACGCGTAGCTTGCGGCGTTATGCCACCTTTATTGCTACCAGTAATAATTTCGATTTGTTGACCGATCCGACCGGGAGCCGTCGTTTTATCTGTGTGGAGGTGGAAGGATTGATCGACTATATCCAGCCGGTCGATTATGAACAGCTTTATGCCGAAGCGAAAGAGATGCTGCGCCGTGGGGAGCGTTTCTGGTTTACACATGAGGAGGAGGCGGCAATTGTTGAGAACAACCGGCGTTTCCAGCAATTACCGGCAGAAGAACAGTTATTCTTACGTTATTTCAGTATCCCGGACGATACGGAAGGGATAAAGCCTTTACTGGCGTCGGAGATATTGGATATAATTGCAGAGAAACAGCCCGGTTTTGTTATCACAAAGAAGATGATACTCAATTTTGGTAAGCTTTTGAAGCGAAATAGCGTACCCAATAAGCGGACGACACGGGGGAATTGCTATTATGTGGAAGAACTATGCTCTTGATTGTTAGTTGTTTGTGCGAATTGTGTATGATAGTATGATAGATGCCATGATAGTTATTTGTTTTAACTATCATGGTGTTAAGTGTTTTATAATCAGTGGTTTATTTGTGAATATGATAGTATGATAGTATATTTCGTATATATCCAAAACTACACAGACAATAAAAGAAGAGATAATGATTTTTAAACCAAATCCGGATTTCTGTTGTTTAATGGTCATATATTAAGAATTAGACTTGCAAAAGTATGAAAAAGAAAAATGTATGGTTGATCATCGGGATAGTTGTAGCAATTGTCCTTCTGATGATATGGTTATTCGTTGGAACGACAGTGGAAGAAGTGGCAGATCCGGTAGTAAGTCCGATGGTTGTTGAATAAAGTATGTAAGTGAACTGTTATTAACGCAAAGATGGCATACAAAATGGAGTTCAATATCCATTTCACATGCCATCTTTTATTTTTAGGATATCTGTTGAATACCCGGATTAAATCTTATCCCAAAAATCCTAACAGGATACCGGCTGCTACAGCAGAACCGATTACACCTGCTACGTTCGGACCCATAGCGTGCATCAACAGATAGTTGGTCGGGTCGTATTCCAAACCTACGATCTGAGAGATACGTGCAGAGTCAGGAACGGCGGATACACCGGCGTTACCGATAAGCGGGTTGATCTTGTTACCTTGTTTCAGGAACAGGTTGAAGAACTTCACGAACAATACACCGGCACAGGTTGCGATTACGAATGACAAAGCACCCAGACCGAAAATCTTAACAGAGTTCAGGGTCAGGAACTGAGTTGCCTGCGTAGAAGCACCTACTGTGATACCTAATAGGATTGTGATTGTATCGATCAGCGGACCGCGGGCAGTCTCTGCCAGACGACGTGTCACGCCACTTTCTTTCAACAAGTTTCCGAAGAACAGCATACCTAACAGAGGCAGACCGGAAGGAACCAGGAAGCAAGTCAGCAACAGACCAACGATCGGGAAGATGATCTTTTCTGTGGAAGAAACGGCTCTCGGCGGTTTCATACGGATCAGACGTTCTTTCTTTGTCGTAAGCAGTCTCATGAACGGCGGCTGGATAATAGGCACCAACGCCATATATGAGTAGGCCGACACCGCAATGGCACCCATCAGGTTCGGAGCTAGTTTAGAAGACAGGAAGATAGCCGTAGGGCCGTCGGCACCACCGATAATACCGATAGCACCAGCCTGGTTCGGTTCGAATCCCATCTGAAGAGCGATGATGTAAGCACCAAAGATACCGAACTGGGCAGCAGCACCGATCAACATCAACTTTGGATTGGATATCAAAGCAGAGAAGTCGGTCATGGCCCCGATACCGAGGAAGATCAATGGCGGATACCATCCGGAGGTCACCCCCTGATAGAGGATGTTGAGCACAGACCCTTGTTCGTAGATACCTACCTGTAATCCTGCATCTTTAAAAGGAATATTACCGATCAGGATACCGAATCCGATAGGGATCAGCAGCATGGGTTCAAATTCATATTTAATCGCAAGGAATATAAAGAGCAAACCTACCAATATCATGACGATATGACCGGGAGTTGCATTATATACCCCTGTGTAGGTGAGGAACAGCTGTAGGTTCTCACCCAGGAATGACATAAAACTCTCTTGCATACTCTTATCCGATTACGACGAGATCGGCACCTTCCAGTACAGAATCTCCTTTATTTACTTTAATTTCAATAACTTTACCGTCGCGGTCTGCGTTGATGTTATTTTCCATCTTCATGGCCTCAAGGATAAGAAGTGTTTGTCCTCTTTTTACTGTGTCGCCTACATTGCATTTGATCTGTAAGATAACACCGGGCAGCGGAGTTTTAACAGCTCCCTGTGTGGTAGATGCGGCCGGACGTGTAATAACCGATTCGCCTGAAGGGGTTGTCGGAGCCTGTGCCGGACGTTTCAGAGTAACCATTTGTTTCTTTGCTGGTTTCTCCATCTTTACATTATAGGGAGTACCGTTTACTTCTACTTCAGCGATGTCGTCAACCACTGAATTGATATGTACTTTATATACGTTACCGTTGATGGTATATTTAAAACTTTTCATTCTTGTTTGTTTTTAGAGATAATCACTTTCTGGGAGTTTCACGTAAGCTATAGATCTTTGAACTCCATGGAGAATATGCACGGCGAACCTTGCGGATCGTAAGTACTGTATGTTCGATGTCATGGTTGTCATCGCTCATTTCATACAGAGCCGTAGCGATAGCTGCAAAGACTTCTCCTGATACCTCGTCAGGTGCGCTGGTGGCAGGAGCTCCGGCTTTCTGTGCATTGCGTTTGCTGGCAGCAATCGCAGCTTTACCAACCTGTTTGAAGATAACGTAAAGCAGGAGTAATCCCAGGAATACAACGGCCATAGCCGTGATAGTCATACCGATACCCAGCGAGTCATTCTTCTTGAAGTTTTCGATCTTTTCGTTAGAGTCCAGTGTCAGGTTGTTTGTACTGGGGGTTACTTTGGTAAGCTGTGCCCATTCTTCCTGGCCGTCTATTACTCTACCATAGCTCACGTCCGGTCTTTGTGCAGCCGGAACCGTGATTTCGTCGATCAGTGTTTTACCATCCGCATCATATAAAGCGATATAGTTTTCTTTCGACGGGTCTAGTGTGAAATTAACATGGAAAGTTCCGCGATCCGGCTCTCCGTCAGCCCAGAACAATGTGTGCTGATGAGGAGCGATCTGAGTTAATACATCACCTTTCGGGATCGGATATTTTCTGGGGTTGTTTTTGTCGTCAGTCAAATAACAACCTGCGATGTTTACCGTTCCGGCAGAACTATTGAATAATTCTATCCAGGCGTGGCGTTTGCCATAGTCGTCAACGAAGTTGTCGTCGTTGATGACCAGCACTTCATTTATTCGCATGGAGGTTGCACGCTGCGCTTTTGCTCCGAATGAAACGAGCAGAACGAACAGCAGCAATACTCCAATTTTTTTGTTAATCATATTCATTTCCTGTTTTAAGAATTATAGAGGCAGATTGTCATGTTTCTTAGCAGGATTGCTTAACTTTTTAGTCTGCAATTGTTGTAATGCGCGAATAATACGGAAACGAGTATTACGCGGTTCGATCACGTCGTCGATATAACCGTACTGAGCGGCATTGTATGGATTTGCAAATGCTTTCTTGTATTCTGCTTCTTTTTCTGCGGTTGCTTTTGCAGGATCTTCCGATGCAGCTACTTCTTTAGCGAAGATTACTTCTACAGCACCGCTCGGTCCCATAACAGCGATTTCAGCAGTAGGCCATGCGTAGTTCATATCGCCACGAAGGTGTTTAGAACTCATCACGCAGTAAGCTCCACCGTAAGATTTACGCAGAGTAACTGTGATTTTAGGCACAGTGGCTTCGCCGTAAGCGTAAAGCAATTTGGCGCCGTGAAGGATTACACCGTTGTATTCCTGGCCTGTTCCCGGAAGGAATCCCGGAACGTCTACCAATGTTACCAGAGGAATGTTGAATGCGTCGCAGAAACGAACGAAACGGCCTGCTTTACGTGAAGCATTGCTGTCAAGGCAGCCTGCCATTACTTTCGGCTGGTTAGCTACGATACCAACAGACTGGCCGTTGAAACGGGCGAAACCAACGATGATATTTTTAGCATAATCGGCATGTACTTCCAGAAACTCGTTATTGTCGACGATTGTTCCGATCACTTCGTACATGTCGTATGACTGGTTTGCATTGTCAGGAATGATGTCGTTCAATACGTCATCCAAACGGTCGATCGGATCTGAACATTCGATCAGCGGAGTTTCTTCCAGGTTATTCTGCGGAAGGAAGCTGAGCAATTTGCGGATCAGTTGCAGACCGTCTTCTTCTGTGTCGACAGCGAAGTGGGCAACACCTGATTTGGTAGTGTGTACGCTAGCGCCCCCCAGTTCTTCTTGGGTTACGTCTTCACCGGTAACGGTTTTTACTACTTTCGGACCAGTCAGGAACATGTAGCTGGTACCGCGTGTCATGATGTTAAAGTCGGTCAGCGCCGGAGAATAAACAGCACCACCTGCACACGGGCCGAAGATACCTGAGATCTGGGGAACAACACCGGATGCGAGGATATTACGCTGGAAGATTTCTGCATATCCTGCCAGGGCGTTAACACCTTCCTGGATACGTGCTCCACCTGAGTCGTTCAAGCCGATGACAGGGGCACCCATCTTCATGGCCTGATCCATAACTTTACAAATCTTCATGGCCAGTGATTCTGACAAAGCTCCACCGAATACGGTGAAGTCCTGTGCGAAGATGTAGACCAGACGTCCGTCGATCGTACCATATCCGGTTACGATACCATCACCCAGGAATTTTGTTTTTTCAATACCGAAGTTGGTACAACGGTGCTGAACGAACATATCAAACTCTTCGAAACTACCTTCATCAAGCAACATGGCGATACGTTCGCGTGCTGTGTACTTGCCTTTCTTGTGCTGAGATTCGATTCTTTTTTCTCCACCACCTAAACGGGCTTGTTCGCGAAGAGCGATAAGCTCTTTTACTTTTTCAAGTTGGTTACTCATTGTATTTCTGATTTGTTGTTAGAAATGAACTAATTTAGTTGACAAGTGACAGTTGACAGTTGACAGTTTTTTCAGGTTATTCAACCTGTTAACTGTCACTTGTCAACTGTCAACTGAATTATTTATTGCCCGGCATGCAAAGTTCTGTCAATACGCTGCAAGTTGATTTCGGGTGAAGGAATGCGATGTTCAAGCCTTCTGCACCACCACGGGGAGCTTTGTCGATCAGTTTAACACCTTTTGATTCAGCTTCGTCCAATGCTGCCTGTACATCAGGTACAGCAAATGCAATATGGTGAATACCTTCGCCTTTCTTTTCGATAAATTTAGCAATAGTACTGTCTTCGCTGGTCGGTTCAAGTAATTCAATTTTGGTCTGGCCTACTTTAAAGAAAGCAGTTTTCACTTTCTGGTCAGCTACTTCTTCGATGTTATAGCATTTCATGCCTAAAATTTCTTCGTAATACGGCAGACAAGCTTCGATACTTTTCACTGCAATGCCCAGATGTTCAATATGTGTAATTTCCATGTCAATAATAATTTATTAATTGATAAATGCTTTTTGTTCTGATGGCAAAGGTACATTCTTTTTAAAGAATCAAGAAATATTTCATTAATTATTATCCACAGGAAAATGATATGTTCAAAAGAACCTGAATAATCTTGGTTTCAGACTAAAAATCGACTATCAGTCGGGCGTTGAGTTGTCGGCCTGTCAGGTAGTTAGGTACTGCGTACTGCTGGTTGTCGATGTTGGTGATCCAGTAGTAGGAACTAACATTTTTTATGTCAAATAAGTTGAACACATCAAGCCCGATCCAGATGTTTTTCAGGTGGCGGAAGAAGCCGCGGTCCATGATCGCATCGGTGCCTCCGGCCAGCTGATAGGAGAAGCCCAGATCGACACGTTTATAGGCCGGGGTACGGAATGTACTTTTGACGTCTTCGTATTTTGTGCGAGGTGCAATAAAAGGAAGTCCGCCGGAGATAACGCCCTTCAGATTCAGTTTTACACGTTTATATCCCGGAAAATAATCCTGGAAGAATAAGGAAACGTTATAGCCCTGGCTGTTAGGCATCGGGACGGTCACTTTGTCGCGGATCGTTTGTTCGGCTTTCATCAGTGAGAAGCTGATCCATGAATCGGTTCCCGGAACAAACTCTCCGAAGAATTTGACATCGATACCCATTGCATGTCCTTTAGCGCAGTTTTCACCGTAGTAACGGATCTTTACGTTGTCGACGGTATAGGGGATGAGGTCATCCAGTTTTTTATAATAGAGATCGGTGCTGACCTTGAAGTTACGGTCACCGGCCTTGAAGGTATAGTCGCCGCCCAGAATGAAATGGATGGAGCGTTGCGATTTGATATCTTTGTTCAGTTCGATGACATCGTTGCCTGCTGCGTCTTGTACAGTGGTTCGTAGTTCCTTATAGAACGGCGATTGGTAATAGATACCCGTTGCTGCGCGGAATGTCAGTCTCTGGTCGAAATTTGGAATGAATCCCAGGGATACACGCGGACTGAAAATGAATTCTTTATTATAGCTCCAATAACTTCCGCGGATACCTCCGATAAGGGTAAACATTCCTTGTTTGGTACGGAATTTGAAAACATCCTGGATGTATCCCGATACACGTGTACTGGATAAATCATTGTTCGAATAAAGGTTGGAGATCACATTGACGCCATCTCCCGTTTGAGGCAGCGAATATCCGGCCGAGTCACGTTTTTCCCATTCGCTGATACGGTCGTTTATTTTTTCCATCTGCACGGTCGCTCCCCATTGGATCGTGTTGTTCCTGATCTTGCTGCTACCGTAATGACCTACATTCATAATCGTAGAACTCAGGCGGTTGCGGGCATGTTCGTGATAACGGGCTACCTCAAGAGCTTCTTGTCCGCTATTGTTTTCTGTTGTTGCATCGCCCAGCCAGTATTCGCCGGTGATGTCATACGTTTCTATCTCTTTGCTGGAGAAAGCGGAAGCCTGGAGACCCAGTTCTGTTTTCTCGTTCGGGTTATGTTTAAGGGTCAGTGCCCCGAATAAAGTCTGGAATTTATCCCGTTCGCGGCTGTTGGGGAAATATACTTCAAAGCGTTGGGCGTTTTCCACCGTACCGAAATTGGTCTCCCGCTTATTAGGCGTAAATTTGAATGTGTTGGAAGCCAGGTTTCCGAGGAAGTTTACTTCCCATTTCGGAGCCAGCTGATAAGTCATATACGATTGCAAGTCGACGAAGTCCGGCTGGTATTCCGCATCCGTATCCATCGTTTTCAGCAGCGAGCGTCCGGTCTTATAGCGAATACCGGTGATCTGTGTGAATTTTCCGACCGCACTCCCGACATAAGCATTGGCTCCCAGTAAACTGGCGGATGCCGAGCCTTCGAATAGCTTAGGCTTTTTATAGGTTATGTCGAGAACGGAACTCATTTTATCGCCGTATCGTGCCTCGAATCCTCCGGCGGCAAAGTTTACGGCTTCGGTCAGGTCCGGATTGATAAAACTCAAACCTTCTTGTTGCCCGGAGCGGATCAGCAACGGACGGAACACTTCCAGACCGTTTACATAGACTATATTTTCGTCGTAACTACCGCCACGAACCGAATATTGAGAGCTTAATTCATTACTGGACGATACCCCGGCGAAGGTAACCACCAGACTTTCGATACTACCTCCGGCAGGGTCGGGGAGTAGCTTGACACGATCTGCATTCATGGTTTGAAGGGTGCTGGTCTGGTAACGGGTACCTACGGCAACAACTTCCCCCAGGTCGATACTGGTATAGTTCATCTGTACATTCAGGCGCATATCCTGTTGCAGGCTGGGCAGGATGCGTTCCGCTTTATTGTAACCCAGGCATGAGAATATGACCGCAACGGAATCACCCGGAGAGGTTGTGATCGAGTAGTAACCCTTTTCATTTGTCATAGCCCCGTTCAGGGTATTTTTTATCTGGACGAGTACCAGTTCGAGCGGACTACCGTCGGCATCCCGTACATATCCCGTTATTTTGACATGCTTTTGTCCAAAAGCACTGATTGAAACCAATATAAATAGCAGTGCAGCTATCGCACGAATCTTCATAATAAATAATGTTATAGCTTTACTAACGCGAAAAATGAAGGAAGCGTATATTCAGCGTGTAAAAAATCTTTATCTTTGTCCTGTTCAGAAATATCTTCCCTATTGGATGAAGATGATTAATTAATAGTACAAAAGTAAGATAAAAATGGATAGTTTTGCAACACTGATCAAGAATAGAAGAAGCACGCGTAAGTTTACTGACCGGTTGCTTTCACCTGAACAAGTCGAAATGATTTTGAAAGCTGCCTTGATGGCTCCCGCTTCCAAGCGTAAGAATCCCTGGCAGTTCATAGTGGTGGAAGATAAGGAAATGTTGAAAAAGCTGGCTGGCTGTAAAGCGGCAGGTTCCTCGTTTCTTGAGGGGTGTGCACTGGCTGTTGTGGTTATAGCGAATGTGATGGAAAGCGACGTCTGGGTGGAAGATGCTTCTATTGCCTCTATCTATATGCAACTTCAGGCGGAAGATCTGGGACTAGGTAGCTGCTGGTGCCAGATACGTAACCGTCAGACGGAAGACGATACCGACGCAAATACTTATGTACGTGATCTGCTCGATATCCCTTATCAGCTGGAAGTCCTTTCAATAATCGGTTTCGGTTATAAGGACCAGGAGCGTAAGCCGTTTGATGAAGCTCATTTGCAGTGGGAGAAGATTCACCTGGGCACATTTAAAATGCCGGAAGAAAATAAGGAAGCATGAAAATAGTTTTTGTCGGAGCCGGAAATCTGGCAACACGTTTGTCGCTTGCCATGCAACGGGTCGGAATGCAGATAGGGCAGGTGTATAGCCACACGGAAGAGAGTGCCCGTCAGCTGGCTGTGCAGCTGGGATGTCCGTGGACCAACGATCTGTCTGCCTTGCAGGAGGATGCGGACCTGTATGTCTTTTCTTTAAAGGATACGGTTTTGCAGGAGGTGATTTCCAAAGTCAAACCGAACAGCGGCATGTGGGTTCATACGGCAGGAAGTATGCCGATGACTGTTTTTGAAGGATATACCCGGAGATTCGGAGTTCTTTATCCTTTGCAGACTTTCAGTAAAGGCCGTAATGTGAGTTTCGACGTGATCCCTTTTTTCCTGGAAGCCAATACGGAGAAGGAGGCGGATTATCTGAAAAATATAGCCAGCGCTCTTTCTGAAAATGTCCGTTTCATGTCTTCAGAAAAGCGCCGGAGTTTACATCTGGCAGCTGTGTTTGCCTGTAATTTTACCAATCATATTTATACATTATCTTATAAATTGCTGGAAAACGAATCCATCCCGGCTGATGTCCTGTTGCCGCTTATCGATGAGACGGCAGCAAAAATACATTCCATGTCGCCGTCAGCTGCTCAAACCGGTCCGGCGATCCGGTATGATGAAAATGTGATCAACAAACATCTGGCTATGCTGGACGATCCGGATATGAAAGCGATCTACCAGCTTCTAAGCCGGAGTATACATAAGGAGGCCCAAAATGAGTAGTATCAATTATGACCTGACAAAGATAAAAGCATTTGTATTCGATGTAGACGGTGTGTTGTCGTGCGACGTGATCCCGCTTCATCCTGATGGCGATCCGATGCGTACAGTCAATATCAAAGACGGTTACGCCTTGCAGTTGGCTGTAAAGAAAGGCTATCAGGTAGGGATTATTACCGGTGGCTATACGGAAGCCGTACAAATTCGTTTCTCCCGGTTGGGTATCGAACATATATATATGCGCAGTGCAGTAAAGATACATGACTTCCATGATTTTCTGCAAAAGACCGGATTAAAACCGGAAGAGGTTATGTATGCCGGCGACGATATTCCGGATTATGATGTGATGAAGCTGGTGGGATTGCCTGTAGCTCCAGCCGATGCCGCACCGGAAATCAAACAGATTGCCAGGTATATCTCCTTGCGTAACGGGGGCGAAGGTGTTGCCCGCGATGTGATAGAACAAACAATGAAAGCACAAGGCCATTGGATGAGCGCGGAAGCCTTCGGATGGTAATAACAATGAACATATGTTGACTAACCTACGTAAATACCGGATTGTACTGGGGTCTAACTCACCCCGCCGGAAAGAATTATTGTCCGGACTTGATCTCGAGTTTGAGGTCGAAGTGATTCCCGGTATCGATGAATCGTATCCCGAAACATTGACGCCGGAAGAGATCCCTTTGCATATCGCCCGTAAGAAAGCGGAAGCGTATCTGGAAAAAATGACTGATAACGAATTGCTGATTACGGCAGATACCATCGTGGCTACTTATGATCGTATTTTGGGTAAACCCGCGAATCGTGAAGAGGCGATCGAGATGTTAAACTATTTGTCCGATCATGTCCATGAGGTCGTGACTGGAGTTTGTCTGACGACCAAAGAGAAGAGTGTATCTTTCTCTGTAGCTTCGGCCGTCAGCTTTGCGAAACTGGAAGAGGATGATATTATCTATTATGTAGATAAATATCGTCCGTTCGACAAAGCCGGTAGTTATGGCATACAGGAATGGATCGGGTATATCGGTGTGGAAGCTATCAACGGCTCATTTTATAATGTGATGGGGTTACCGGTACAACGATTGTATCAGGAGCTGAGAAAGTTTTAAGTAGTCATTTTATCTCGATAACATTTCCTGTGTAGTTGTAGAATACACGGTCGTTGAATTGTTGATGGAAGAGGGCGTATTTATCGACCCCTGTACAATGACAAGTACCAATTCGTTCGACCGGGTTTGTTTTAAAGTGATTGGCGATCACTTCAAATTTCTCTGTTTCAGCATTGTGGATATGGAAGCCTCCCAGGACCAGATCGGGAGATAAGGCAGAGAATCTATCTCGTACTGTCCGGTAAATATTAGTGATCCCCCGGTGTGAACAGGCACTGATGATTGAAAAAGAATTATTAGTTGTCAGAGCTAATGCCAGTTCGTCTTCAAAGTTATCAGGGATTTTACCCGTATTGCCCCGGGTATAGAAACGATCGAAGTGTGTATCTTCCGGATCGGAAATTTCTATCTGAGGAAAAATAAAAACTCCGGGAACCAGTTCTGTTATATTATTAATGTATAAGAAGCGGGAGCGTTCGGACACCGGTACCTCCCTGATTCCGTTTTCTCTGTCATCCTTAAATTTAGGACAAAGAATTTCCTGTTTACAGACAATCTTTGCCGTTTCATTCAATGCCATGAAATACCGTAAGCCTCCGGTATGGTCGCTGTGTCCGTGTGAAAGGATCAGGTAGTCTACCTTTTTCAGATCGATATTCAGTATATGGGCATTATGAATGAACAAGTCGGAGGCACCTGTATCGAAAAGTATTTTATGTTCAGGGGTTTCGATATATAATGACAAACCATGTTCTGCACGAAGTTGGCGTCCGTAGACACAGTTTTCGACTAAAGTTGTTATTTTGTATTTCATACGGAATAATATTTTATTCAACTGATAAAATTCAGTCATAAAGATAAACAATTCTTCTGGGATGAATAAAAAAATCCAGTTAATCCTTGCATAATATATTCGGAAACAGTAATTTTGCGGTCTGAAATTCTGCAGAGGGTAAACAAGTGATACCTAATATGTATCCACCCCCGGGACATAACCTGTTTAAATATAAAAAGACAGATGTACGTAATCGTAGAAATTAACGGACAGCAGTTCAAAGCTGAAGAAGGAAAGAAATTGTTCGTTCATCACATTCAGAACGCAGAAAGCGGTGCTGTTGTTGAGTTTGACAAAGTATTGTTGGTTGACAACAATGGTGATGTAAAAGTAGGTGTTCCTACAGTTGATGGCGCAAAGGTAGTATGTGAAGTACTGTCTCCGCTGGTAAAAGGTGATAAAGTGCTGATCTTCCACAAGAAGAGAAGAAAAGGTTATCGTAAACTGAACGGTCACCGTCAGCAGTTCACTGAAGTGAGTGTAAAAGAAATTGTTGCTTAACGTTTAAAGGAGAAAAAAAGAAATGGCACATAAAAAAGGTGTTGGTAGTTCTAAGAACGGCCGTGAATCACAAAGTAAGAGATTAGGTGTTAAGCTTTTTGGTGGTGAAGTAGCTAAAGCTGGTAACATTTTGGTTCGCCAGAGAGGTACAGTTCATCATCCGGGTGAAAACGTTGGTATCGGTAAAGATCATACGTTGTACGCTTTGAAAGATGGTGTTGTAACTTTCCGTAGAGGTAAAGAAAACAGATCTTTCGTTTCTATCCAGGAAATCGTAGCAGAAGCATAATTCGCTTTACTCGAAAAGAATAAGAAAAGCGGAATGTCCGAAAGGATGTTCCGCTTTTTGCATTTCCTGAAATATTGTATATTTGTTTGATATCTTAAGATAAACAGTAAAACTAAAGCGATATGTACGACGATAAATATAACTTTTGCGAAAATGCACCCGGCGATTTTAGTTTTTGTCTGAAGTCCGACTGTGCTTCAGTCGGTGAATGTCTAAGAGGATTGGCAGCCCGTGACTTGACGGAGAAGAAGGTTTCAGTTTCTGTTGTAAACCCCATGTTGGTTGATCCCATCGGCAGTTCGTCTTGCCGTTTTTTTCGCAAGGCGGAGAAGGTACGCATAGCTTATGGTTTTAAGCGGGCTTTGGCGAAGGTGGAATCTGGAAAAGTCGGCATGGTGCGTTCTTCTATGTGTAGTATAGTGTGTCAGCGCGATTATTACTATCTGTTGCGTGGCGATAAACCTCTCTATCCGCGTATGCAGAAGAAGGTCGTTGCGATCTTGACACGATGTGGACTGGAAGAACCTATCGAGTTTGACCGCTACGAGTGGCATTACGAATGGAATAAGAAGTAATCTGTATTGCATCCAGCTACTTATATCATTGCATTCAACAGTGCAAGCATTTGCATTTTACAGTGCAAAAGTTTGCATTACCTTATGCAAAGTCTTGCATTACGCAGTGCAAATATGCTTTTACCGGTAAATAACTTTGGGATGAAGGCAATGGGTAATGCAATGATAGGATTAAGTTTAGCTTCCTTATATAATGAATACTGCTAAAAAACACGATAAAAGATTCAATTATTATTTTTTTTGTTAAAAGATACTTGATATATTTGCCACAGATTCTCGGAAAAACGATGAACAACTGTAATATCAGTAATGTTTGTTTAGGAAGCCCACGCTGATATTTGAAGGCATAAGAACGCTGAAGAATGGAAGGGTGGGTAAAGAAAGCGAGAATCACGACATGTTAAAGACGTTTACTTGACGTTTTGTTTTTGGTACCTGGAAACTTCGCAACTTTTCAATCGGAGTCAAGACAAAGCAACGGTGGATGTCCATGGGTGTGTAAGCGCTAGTGCGCGCTCTGCCTGCGTTTTCCGTAGGCAGAGTTTGCGGCTATACATATCAGCGTGGGCTCTGCGTTGCTCGTTCTACTCCGATAGGCAATGCGAAGGCCTCCAGTACGGAACGAGTGACAGGTACAGGCTCACGCTCTTTTTTATGCCGTTACTGAAAATGAAATGTTTTTTCATCTCATAGAGGGCCATGGGATAAAGAGAAAATATGTAACAGTAATGGAAACTTTCTTTTCACTTTTATTTACCGCATTCTCTAGTATTTTTTATGGAGTAATTGCTACTGTAGTGATTATGGTGTTTCTTTATACATTATTAAAATGTATAGAAAGAAGGGCCGTTCAAGGTATTTCATTTTACATTACTGGTGTTTTTCTTTTCATCTTGTTATCCGTCCAAATGTCTTTATTGATCGGTTCCATGAGAGTTAAGAATGGCTTGCAAAGTGTGGAGATAAGGATTAATCAAATTATAGAAGGGACTTATGGTATTGTTTCGGCGAATGACAGTCAGTTATTGCTGGATCAACTGAATGAAGAGTTCCCATTGATGTCGCTGTATGTCGACACTGCTGATTTTTCGGGGAATGACGTACGGGATATAGCTGTTGTGATGAGTGATACGATTGATGATTTTTTAACCTCATATATCTGGAGGCGCATAGGTTGGATTGTTGGAATGTGTATTGTGGCATGCGTGATCGCTCTTTGTTTTGACATACGAAGTGGCGGTAAGAGCATATGGATGGATACTCCTCAGTCTATGGATTCAACATCCGGAGGATTACAATTTTAAATATAATACAATATTATGGCGAATATTTTAATCGGACTAGGTGGAACCGGCGGTAAAATACTGAAGGCCTTCCGACAAAGACTTTGGACAGAACATGCAAAAGAGGATAGGGAAAAATTGCCTGTTGGGTTTATTTATGTAGATAGCGATCGGGGAATGCTTGACCCCACTGATATGACCTACGAAACAATTCACGGCAACTGCTGCTTTGATAACCAGGATTTTGTGGATATCAAAACACATAGCGATGTAGATGCCATCTTTGCCAATCCCAAAGCATACCCGCGTCTTGCCGGCATTTTGGGAAATGTAGCGGAAACTCAAGCTGCCGTAGGGTCTATTGGGGCGGCTGCCGAACAGAAGAGACGGGCGGGACGTATTCTTTTTGCAGTCAATATTGATAGTTATGTAAGCAAATTCGCTCGTGTCGTGCAACAGATGAACGATTTGGAGGTCAACGGTGAACTTAATATCTATATATTTGCCGGATTGGCAGGCGGTACCGGTTCCGGTTGTATAATAGATACGATTGCCCAAACCCGCAAATGGCTCTTTGAGCATAACTATGATGAAAAGAAATTCCGCGTGATAGTTTTTTGTCAAATTCCGGAAGATACGCCTAAGCCTAATTGGGATACTGGTCGATACAAGGCGAATGGATATGGTGCATTATTGGAGTTGAACAGTCTGTTTTCTTCTCATTATAATGCAGAATGGGGGAATAAAGGAAACGAGCCGGTGTATGATGTTACTTCTCATGTGGGTTATGCACGTTTATATCTTTCTTATAATGAGCCTACGACTGACAATGTGCAAGCCGGACGGATTCCGCATGAGTTAAAAATTGCCGGAGGGTTATTGCTTTATAGTAATAAGAATGAGCAAGGATATACGATAAACGAGCCTGTTGAATTGGCACAGATTGTTGCCAATTTTGTCTATACTTATATATTCACTCCGGGTGGAGGAGCTAAGGAAGAGTTTGGGCGTTTTGTGTCATTCGAAAATATAGATAGTATAGGTCGTGACGAATATGACGAGATGGCTAATCCGGAGCTGACGGATCCTCTGCCTGTCCGAACTCGCGCTATCGGTTCTTTCGGTATCAAACGAATTGTAGTTCCGGAGATCGAGATTCAAGAATATATATCTTACTCTTTAGGCTGTGGCGCATTGAACCAGTTGGAATATGGGAATTGGAGTGCACAAGCTGGTTATCGTAGGGAAATTGTGAATTTTGATGCTGTTTCTTATGTGAAGGATGAGGGACATCGTGAAAGTTGGAAACTAAGCCGTCCGTATTTCCTTTTAAAGAAATACATCCTTGAAGGAGATGTAAGGGAAGGATGGCCGGAAGGTGAATTTGCTCGTTATTGGTCACCTTGCATCGACGCTTGGGAAAAAGTAGCAAGAAAAGCTAAAAATGAATTTGGTAAATTGATAGAACTTTGCCGAGGTGGGTATGAGTCTGGTTTTCGCGGAAAAGGAGTGGAGCATTTCTTTAATGACAAACAAGATGTAATCGCAGAGGCTTATAGTATAGAAATCGCCAAAAAAGTAGAGAATAATCTTTTTGAGTTATGGGCATCGGGGCGTCTATCTTTGGCAACCCTGGAAGATATTACGGCTAAACTCTTCAGTGAGATAAGAAAGGAAACGAATAAATTTGTAGAAGAGGATATACCTGCCCTTGAAAAGAAAATTCAGGGGAACGAACAGGCTATAAATATGATTGTGAAAGAGTATTTGGATTCAGGGGTTTTGGTCAGACCTGTCATTTTCAATAATCGGTTTACAAAGGTGATAGAATTAAGCAAAACACTTTATTGCCAAAAAACAGAATTGGCGGCTATGCGTATTTTTGCGCAACCGCTGTGTCAATCGCTTGAAAATCATTTCGACGGCTTGCACCAACGAGTTTGCGACTTCCAGAAACAAGCCGCACTGCTTTATAAAGCTACGGCTGCACATCAGTCCGCTCTGACAGATACGAAGCCGACAGATATTTCTTCCGAACGAGATGGATTGGAAGCGATGAATCAAGCGACTATTGAGTTCTATAAGCGTAATCGTTTGATAGAACTTGAAAATCGTTTATTGCATGATCAGGAAAAAATGGATTCCATCAGTGAGAGTGTTCGGAAAGCATTGGTAGACGCATTGCAAAGTGAAGGTCGTTTTATCAATAAAGAAAAAATAAATAAGGATATACTTCCGGCAATCTTGTTAGGCCCGGTTTACACCCAAATAGAAGGATTTCATAATAAATTGTGCCAAGAAGCAAATACCAAAGTGTTAGGTATTCCTATTTTGAAGCGGTTGCATCAAAAGTATGCCAGTAATCCGTTGGCTTTAAAACAATTTGCTAAAGATATTTTTACCGCCAGTGGTGTCTTTACAGAAATAGATATGAACCAGATACAGCAAAAAAATGCGAATACGTCGGCTCCGGATTTGGGTAAGAACATTTTGTTCAAGCGAATTTTGGTCAATTTGCCTAAATGTGAAGATAATGAACTTGCCGCTTTTTGTGAAGATCTGAAAAACGCTATCATAGGGGCTATCCCGGGAGGTACGAATGCCGGTATAGTTGTAGAAGTGAATAGTCTCAATCAAAATGAGATATCTGTTTTGACGTTGGTTAATGATTCCCCGATGCGTGCCATAAAGGCAGTTCCAATGCTGAAAGCAGAATACGACAGATTGACATCGACAGACCCGAAGAATAAAATTCTTTTACATACGGAAGGAAGAACAGAGGATTACAAAGGACTGTTTGCTTGTCCTCCTAAAACAGCAGCGGAAATTCGTGAGGAAGTGATTCCGCAGTTGATCGTGAATCTCAGTCTGAAAACATTTATGAAGGATGAAGCATCCGAGGAATACGGACCTTGCGAATTGGATTTCTTTGGAAATGCTTCTGTAATGCCATGGGGACATTGCGATTTCCTGGAGATACCTTATGATGATCGTTTGGTGGAAGAAAAACAGACACAAATCGTGAAACTTTTTAACGAATCGCTGGCTTCTGCTTTTGGTACTATTGATACGCAAGTAAGAAGCCTGGTTGAAGCGAAGAAAAAAGAGATAGAGAACGATATCATGTCAACGGTCGGTTTATTGATAAAGTCTGTTTCCAAGAACAGCCAACAATATAAGGATTTCATTCGATGGACACAAATGGCGGTTGGGTTTGTGAAGGATTTCAAGTGTAATGCATAAAGTCAAAACGATAAATAAAAACAACGAAAGGATATGAAGAAGTATAAATGCATGAACATAGGCAACTGTGAAAATGCCAATTCGGGAAAAGTCTTTGAGATAGCCGAGGGGGAAGAGTTGATTTGTCCGAATTGCAAGTGTGGAAGTGATATGCTTGTTGAAGTAAAATCTTCTCCTTGGAAACTAATAGCCGGTGGTCTTGGTGCTGCGGCTATCCTTGGTGCAGGCGCGTTTTTCGTGCTGAAGGGTGGAGGTGGCGATACTTCCGGAGACGTAGTGAAAAACATCTCTCTCAATAAACAAACATCCGAACTGACAGTCGGGGCATCTGAAACATTAGTGGCGACAGTGGATCCGTCGAATGCTAAAGCTACACTAAAATGGGCTACCAGTGATGAGGCGGTTGTCAAAGTGGTAAACGGAGTGGTTACAGCAGTGGCTTCCGGTACAGCCAAGGTCGGTGTACAAGTAACAGAACAAAAAAAGCTGAAGGCTTTTTGCGACTATACGGTGAAAGAAAAGGATCTGGAACATAACACAGGAGGTGGCGACAGTCAGGGATCAGGTGGTCCAACACCTCAACCGAATGGAGCGAATTTAGGTTTTGCCACTTATGACGGTGATATGCAAAATGGAAAACCTCATGGCAACGGTACGATGACTTTTAAGAAAGAGGTTGTTATCCCTGGTTCGAAAGGTAATATAAAGGCACAAGCCGGAGATTATGCGACAGGAACATGGCGTAATGGAGAGGTCAACGTTGTTAGTTTATATCAGAAAGGTAAAGATCCACAGGTTATCATGCACAAATAATATGAAACGAAGTCATTGTCTGTTCATCTTGTTGGAGCTGCTGGTTTGTAGCTATTCGTGGGGTACAATCGTTTATTCCACGGCACGGTTGCGGGCAATGGCTTCTATCCTGTCATTACCGGGCATCGATACTTTGTCTTCGGGATGCTATACCAAGTATGCTTATAAGTCACATCCTTTAACCGTACGAATCAACGCTTGGGGCGAAGTGGGGCATATCGGTTTGAAGTTATTCGAAGAAGAATTGAAAAAGGATCATCCGTTGCCTGTGTATGATTTCTTGGAACGCTATTTACTGGAACGTAATCTTGTGAAAGGAACGCAGGAAGAGATTCGTTGGGGATTTGACCATGTGTTTTTCGAGGTCGGAGGCATCTCCGATGTATTATCGCTGGATGGAACGGAGACATTTCGATTGACAAGCCAATCGCTCAAGTCTTATCAGGCGGAATGGGTAAAAGAGAACAAGGTTTGTCTGTCCATGCGTTTTGATATGGATTACCAATTGCTGTCCGGTTGCAATACGATCGAGTTAGAAAAGAATTATAAGAGAGAACTTGCCCGTTATCATGCAGACGGAAAAAGACAATTTTCGCAGGAGGTTGTCTTTCCCGAATCGGGCGACTATTATGTAAAGGAAGGAAACTCGTTTATGATTGATGTTATCCGGAACGATCTCTACTATCAAAAGGTGAAGAAACAATGGAGGCTTGTCTCTGATTGTGGAAAAGCTTTCCAGAGTATCGCTAACACGATGGTCAGCCGGGAAATGGAGGGCGATTATGAGTTAGCTGTCACGCTCGATATGTATGGGTATGAACAAGCATGCGACACAGTGCGGTTGTATGATTGGCTCACGCTTTGTGAGGAGGAGGGTTGTACGTCTTATTTCGGTATGAAGGCAAAGGTGGATTCTGCTTATATCGGTACCGTGTTCATGGTAAATGAAGCTTGCGGATATTTGCATTTGTTAAGTGTTCGCTTTCCTATAACGACGTTGAAAGAACGAAAGGGACTGATTGAGGGACGGTTGTTTGTCTACATTCCGCTCCATAATGTCTCTGAAGAATTATTCATTAACACGTATTATAAACAAACGAATGAAGAAGAAGAGTTGTCGGATGATTCTTCTGTTGCTGCTGGTGATTCCGATGGTAGCAAATGCCCAGCAAACAGATGAGTTGAAGAAAGAGATAAATAAGATTAAAAAGAGTTCACTCTATCTGTATGCGGAGACTACCATGCCTGACAAGGAGGAGGCTCTCGCTACTGCAATCGATATGCTGGAACTTGAAGCTCAGAAGTGGATAGCCGAGAAGAAGAAAAAAAACGAGATGAACGCTGATTTGGTGTTGACCAATATCGCACAGCGATATAATCGGGTAGAGTTGCCTCGCGGCAATATGTACCGGGCTTTCGCATACGTAAGGAAGTCTGATATTTTTACGACACAAAATACGCTTGTCACGGAGGTGGTGACCTTGGATGAGGGAGAGGAGAATATCCATTCCACTTCGGAAGAAACGACCATTCAACCGGTCGATTTGCCCGATGCGATTCGGCAGTTACTTACTCTGCGCAACTACGAAGAAATTCCTGCTTGCTTGGAGAAGCTCCAACAGGAGGGAAAGATTACGGATTATAAACGATATGTGTCTTTGACAAATCCGGATGCTTATGTCTTGATTATCTATAATCGGCAGTCGGAAGTGGAAGCCATTTTGGGTGAGGGACCGGATCGCATCAATATGTGGACCAATCAACCGGATCGGGTGGCAAACTATAAAGGACGAGGAGCTATTGGTGTAAAAATCAGTAAATAAATAACGATACGATGAAACAAATAATATTATTATTAATACTGCTTTGCTTGAACGGATGGTATGGTGGAGACATGAGAGCACAGGAGGTCTCGGTTGTGATAACAACGGATGAGGGCTATTCTAATCCTGCACTAATCCAAAAGATACAACAGAATCTTTCTGCTGTGTTGACTGAAATCAATAAAGCGCAAAAAGAAAACCGTTTGTTAAACACAGTAGGGCTTGGCATGAACACATTCGCTAAAAATTCTCTTTCCATGTTATGGGCGAATATCCATTTCTATTGCGATGACAGTGAAATAGTAGAACGTTGTTGGGTATTTGGTGACGGAAAGGAATTTATGGTCAGCCATCTTCCTTTGATCATTGATGTGGAAGGTTCACAGTTTGGCAACGGTACATATCAGGAAGCGGTGGTAGAGTTTGATCAACAAGGTATTATCAAGGATTTCCGTTTTTCGTTGGATGCTCAGCTCTCTGAGAGCATGGAAAACTGCGGGACAGTGGTAGATGTCGAGCGCAGAATGAAGATTTTATCTTATTGCGAACGGTTGCGCACAGCATATAATCAAAAGGATTTGGACTTTATTAATCAAATTTTCAGTGATGACGCTTTAATCATTACGGGGACCGTGGTCACGGTCAGACCGGCAGAGGATAGGTTTTCCCAAAAGCTAAAGGTGGTTTATAAGAAACAAAGCAAGCAGGAATACATTGCCAACCTCAAGAAAGCTTTCTTGCGTAACAAATGGATTGATGTGAAGTTTAGCGACATCGGCGAGAATGCAGAATTGAAAGGTTGTGCTGGTATTACCCGATCGGATGTCAATCCGAATATGTATGGAGTACGCTTACGTCAGGAATGGTCATCAAGCAATTATAGCGATACCGGATACCTCTTTTTGCTTTGGGATTTCTCGGATGAAGACAAACCTGTGATTCATGTGCGTACCTGGCAACCGGAGATTGTAGGGGGCGTTCGTCAAGTACCGGATAATGATATTTCTACACTTGGAGGGTTTGATTTATAAAAATGCTATTAGATGAAGACAACAAACGTTATTAAAAAATGCCTATGGCTCCTCTTCTTTTGGGGTTGTTCATTATCTGTCTATTCGCAAAACGAGTACATTTCGAATAGCCGAAGTATTAATGAGGATCGTATTGATGATTTGGATGGTGATTGTGGCATATTGCTCATCTCGTCGCATGATGATCTTGTTATTTCGTTGGCACAATTCGAAGGAGAAAATAGAGATCTTATGCGTGTTTTCGCAGATGGACAGCGGGCAGATGGGTTATATGAATATCGTGTCTTAACGACTTCTTCCTCATCACGCAGCTTGAAAGTGAAGGTTAATCGGGCAGGGAATGTGTATCAGACAGAATTCACGTGCGTAGTCAAACCGGATTACTTGATTGCTTATCGTATAGAGGAAGTGATCAAACCGATCCGTGAAGACGATCAAACGGCAGCAAACGATTTATTGACTGACGAAACAGCTGCGGAAATAGAAATCATAGCCAATATTCAGGATATGCAAGGTCTTCAGATTGTCTATCCGGTAGAATTGCAGGCGAAAAGAAGCGTTAAGACCAATTCGGTAGATGCGAGTATTCAGGTCACTTCCATCATCATACCGATTCAGGTACTCAAAAACGCGGAGCAAGCTATGATTCGTGCCGGAGAAGAATACGACGATTGGTTTAATAAATTGGAACAAGATGAAAAGATGGCGGAAGTTGACCGTAATTGGGAACAATTGGAACAGCTGGAACAACAGCAAGATGCTGCTGCTGCCTATTATGCAGAACTTACCAATATGGAAATTTATGCAGACAAGACGAATCATTTAATGATCGATATTAGCGACTTAGGACCGAGAAGCAAGAAACGTTATGCCATTTTGCCTTTGAAAATAGAGAAAAAGGTTTATGTCACACAAGGTGCGGCATATATGGATGAGGGTGCCCGGTTATTTGCCATGCGCAAATACAACAATGCCAAAGAAGCCTTTATGCAAGCCAAGGATTGCGCAGACGTTTCCCCAAGTATGAAAGCGACATTAGATGGTTCCATCATGCAGTGCGACACTTGTATTCTTTATGACGGACTTGCAGCAAAAGCGCTCAAGGAAATCATGCGCATGAAGAAGGATGGAAATGCAACTCAGGAGGAGATTGCAAAAGTTGCTTCCGCCGGAATAGAGTTTTTACAGGTCTTGTCGAATAATAATCCGAGTGTATTCTATACCAAACGTATTGTTACTTTGGAGAACGTATTGGCTTCGCAACCGCTTTTTATGCGGTTTACTATTGTAGAGTGGAAGACACTATACGAAGGGAATAAGATTCCTAACGTGGAGGTCTGGGCGTATAAAGGAGATTCCAAACTACCATTATCAGTCTATAATTCCGATCGAAAATTTAAGAAAATCGTAGAAAGACAAGGAACCTCTTTTGAGCAAATAGGACTTTCAGATATGGAGGGCATAGTAGAATTTGAGTTCAATCGTAAAGAATTACCTACCGGAATTTTTTTCCGTCCGAAGGATAATACAAAGATAAAAATCAAGTATATGAGTATGTCGGAGCTACAACGTCAATCTAGTGGTGATTTTATTAAACGGCAGGTTCGATTGAAAATGTTTACTAAATAAAAAACGAGGTAGTAACATATAATACAATAACTTAATTTTTCAAAACATGAAACACTTTATCATTAAATGTATTGCTTTAATGATGGTATTGTCATTAGAAGCTTTTGAGGGTATCAGTGCCCAAAGTTTTCTCAACAAATTGAAGAAAGCGACCGAAACTGTGTCATCCGCGCTGGGTGAAGATTCAAAACAACAGGAGGAAGACATCAAAGATAGCATAAAGGAAGATACGCTTTCCGCAGAAGATTATTTGAAGAGTGTTCCTGAGTTTACTGTCAAAAAATTAACCATGTTAAATGAAAACGGAGACACTATCAGATATGAAGATGGTAGTATTCAGTATCATTACATTGTGTATGACAAAGAAGGGAAGGCTTGTGATCCGGAAGTTGCAAAAAAATTAACTAATGCAGCACTTAAATCCGGCTTGATTATTTTGGCGAAGATTGGTGGTGGTGCAGCGGCAGGAGCAGTTGTCGGAAAAAAAGTAGGTGGTAAGAAAGGGGCTCTTTGGGGATCATTAGCTGGTGTTGCTGTTGGTACGGCTCTGTCTGCTGGTGATATTAAGAATGTGAAGGAGAAAACGACTCTTTTGAAAAGATATAAGGCCGAACTAAAACAATATCAAGAAACTTTTACGGAAGAAGGGCTTCCAATAGATGTTAATGCTGATTTGTCCGCATACGCCGACTGTGAGGAATTGACACAAAGTGCACAAGAAGTAAAAGAACAATGGCTGGCATCTCAAGAACAGGTTGAAGGCCTGGACAGTATCTCGGATGAAGAATTAGAGAAGTTATCTGTTTCTCCGGATAAGGAAGTTTGAACAATTTTTATTGTAAAAGAATAATCCAAAGTGTACTAAAGTTTATATAGAATAAGAAATAGCAGTGTTGTTTATCGATATTCTAAAACCTTATTTTATATAATTTGTCTTATTGTCTAAATATCATAAACTTATCGTTTTTAACAAAAATACCGGAGTTTTCGGACAAGAACTTCACAGTGGCAAGTTATATTTGCGGAGCATTGCTTTCTGCAAGTAGTGGCTTCTTTATCTATGAGATGTTTACTGCCGCAGATTTCGGTATCAATGTGAATTGGAATATTTTTGATTCTTTATGGTTTGGACCGTTATATGTTGTAGGGTTGATTCTTGCTATTGTCAACTGGGGAAAATTCGGACATTGGGGAGGACAACCGTATGACGTGTATAAAGACGGTTACGGTAATAAATACACCAAGCGAAACGATGACATTATTGAAAATCTGTTCGCTCATATTATTATGCCATTGCTTGGGCATTTCTTGATTGAGTCGATTATTTATGCTTGCCTCATTTACTATCCGTTGATGTGTGTCTTTGCGTTGCTAGGTCTGATTTTACCTTATGCACTTACAGTTTTGCTTGTTGGTTTATCTGGAGCTGTTTTTGCTAGTAACCGTATTATTGCACAAATGCGTTACAGGTCTCTTATTCTAGTTTGTATGACTTTACTTGTCGGTGGTGGATTAACATGGTTTTCCATAAATATGCAACAGGCAAAAAATCTAGTGATTGAAATCCAAGAACAGCCTAAAAAACAAGAGACAGAAGAGGATATGTTTAATGAAAAAAGTAAACAGCAAGAAAGTACTGACGATATGTTCGGGGATTTATAACGTAAGTATTTTATAATTATTGGTGTGGTAAACAGGGAGAGAACTTGTTCTATTTATTGAACAAAACCGTAAACGCGCTCCCTTCCTTTTCCTCGCTTTGTACGTGTAGTTTTCCGTTATGTAGTTTGATGATTTCCCGGGAAATACTCAGACCAATGCCGTTACCGTTTTTCTTGGTACTGAAAAAGGGAATGAATATTTTGTCGCGGATTGTATCGGATATACCGTATCCATTGTCGGCAACGGTGATGTAAGGATGTTCTTCGTTATCACAACCTGAAAAAAGATGGATTTCCGGATTCTCCTTTTCTTTTACGGCATAAGTCGCATTGGTTACGAAGTTGATTATCACCTGTTCGATCAGATCTCTGTCTATATAGGCCGTTACGTCCGGATCGTCCGTTTTGAGAGTGAATTCAATCCCTTTTTGCTGCAAGGAAGGGTTCATCAGGGAATGAATGGAGTTCAACAGGTCGTAGAGGTTATAGGATTTCATATCGGGCACTATCTTCTGGCTCAAACTGCGATACGTCTCGGCGAAACGTAGCAACCCGTCACTGCGGCGATGTATTGTATCCAATGCCAGTTCCATATCTTCCAGATCCGGCTCTGACAGTTGGGATGATCTTTCTTTCAGGACATGTATTTTTCTTCTGAGTGTATCCGAAAGGGAGGAGACGGGGACGATAGAATTCATTATTTCATGAGTCATCACATTAAGCAATCCTTTCCAGGCCCCCGATTCAACCTCTTCCATAGTAGCGCTGACATTATGGAAAGCTATCAGTTTATAGGTTTTTCCTCCTGTTTGGAAAATGGAGGCATTGGTCATCGTTTTGATGGTTTGTTTCCGGGCATGGATCGTGATCAATGTACTTTCATTTACCGGAATATCGAGCAATTCATTGAACAGATCTTCATTTTGTTTTTTCAACCAGTTGATATTCTTTATATGGGGAATATTGAGCATGGTTGTGAAGGAGTCGTTCATCCACAATGTTTCGTGTGTTTCTATCTCATAGGCGAGGATGCCGGTGTCGACCAGTTCCAACATCTCTTTCAGATAATGTTGCTGCGCTTCTTTTTCGCTTGCCAGGTTCAGGAAAGCATCCGTGATGGTCTGGAACCGGGGATATTTTCTTGAGAAATCTTTGTAAAGGATAGACTCGGCAAATTCGTCGATCTCCCGGTTTGTCTTTTTCCGTACGTACATTATATATATAAGGAGTACGGCAATTATACTGGATAACAGGATAGTCATAGTCCGTATTTTTCTAACCGGCGGTATAAAGCTCCCCGGGTCAGTCCCAGCTCTTTAGCAGCCTGTGATATGTTTCCGTTATGTTTTTGGATCACCTGTTCGATAGCGGTTCTTTCCAGATCTTCCAGATTATGGGTCGGTATCGGTTGGTTGTTTTCTTCCGGTTGTTCCATCGGCGAGAAGGTGATATCCTCCGCTTTCAGCACATTGCTGTCGGACATAATAACACCTCTTTCTATGGTATATTGCAATTCGCGTACATTTCCCGGGTAATGATACAACATCAGTTTCTTTTTGGCTGAGTCGGATAAACGGAACTTTTGCTTGAAATACTTTTTCTCATATATCTCCAGGAAGTGTTCTGCCAGCAGGATGATATCTTCGCCCCGTTCACGGAGAGGAGGCACTGTTATTTCTACCGTATTGATCCGGTAGATCAAGTCCTTGCGAAAATGTGTCTCATTAGCCAGTTCCCGTAGCGGAAGATTGGTTGCGGATAATAAACGAATATCCACCGGTGTCGGTGCATTGGCTCCCAGTCGCGTTACCTCCCGGTTTTGTAATACGGTCAGCAGTTTGGCCTGTTGTTGCAAAGTAATATTACCTATTTCGTCCAGAAAGAGCGTGCCTTTGTCGGCCGCCTCGATTAATCCGGTTCGGTCTTCGCGTGCATCTGTAAAGGCTCCTTTTTTATGTCCGAAAAGCTCGCTTTCAAAAAGAGTCTCTGTCAGGGAACCTACATCCACTTTTATATACGGGTAATTTCGGCGGAGGGATAACTGATAAATATAACGGGCTACCAGATCCTTACCTGTACCGTTCTCTCCCAGTATTAATATATTGGCATCGGTAGGTGCTATCTTTTGTAATTTATGGAACAATAGCTGCATGCTTTCCGAAGCACCTATAATCTTTACATCTGTTTTCCTTTCATTTATCTTTTCTTTGATCTCAGGAGATGTCTGTTTATATAATGTTTCCGTCAGGAGATTTATCAGGTTTTCATTATGCCAGGGTTTAACGATAAAGTCGGCTGCCCCTTCTTTCAGGCTTTTGATTGCCAGATCTATATCGGCATAGGCCGTGATCATGATAACGGATTGAGCCGGTTTCCATTTCTTGATTTCCTTCAACCAGAACAAACCTTCATTGCCGGTATTGATGGAGCTTCTGAAATTCATATCCAACATAACAATGTCGATATCGTTTGTCATGATCAGTTTATGGATGTTTTCAGGGTTCGTTTCGGTCAATACCGTTTTTGCTTCCATCTTCAGCAAGAAACGAACTGCGGTCAGAACGTCTTTATCATCATCAACAATCAGTATATTTGCCTGGTGTAAGTTCATAACAACTCTTTTTTAGTAGGTTGCAAATATATCAAGAATGAGGTGAATCCCAAAGTCGTTTCTGTTTTTTGTCCACAGGCATACAGAAGGTGTCCGTTAATGGACACTTTGGAAATTGGCGCATTTGACTAATTGGTTAATAGATAGTGTGTTAATGCTTTGGTACGCTACTTGTTCCTGATTAGATGTAATATACTGAATAATTCATAAAACTATGATTCGAATAAATGATTTGAGAAAAGTATACCGAACGGATGAAGTTGAGACGATTGCGCTGGATAATATGTCGCTTCACGTAAAGGAACATGAATTTGTTGCCATCATGGGGCCTTCAGGATGTGGTAAGTCTACTTTGCTGAATATTCTGGGATTGCTCGACGATCCTACTTCGGGTTCTTATCTTCTTAATGGCGTCGAAATGACCGGCCTGAATGAAAATAAACGATGTGACTTGCGGCGGGAGAATATAGGGTTTGTCTTCCAGAGCTTCAATTTGATCGAGGAACTTACCGTATTCGAGAATATCGAATTACCTCTGGAAAATTGTGGAATGAAAGCTTCCCTGCGGAAGATGAAGGTGGAAAAGGCTTTAAAAAGTGTTCTGTTAAATCACCGCCGTAACTATTTCCCGTCACAGCTTTCCGGCGGACAGCAGCAGAGAGTGGCAATTGCCCGGGCCATTGTCAATGATCCGAAGCTGATCCTGGCAGATGAGCCTACCGGTAATCTGGATAGCCAGAATGGTCTGGAAATTATGGATCTGCTGACTTCTCTCAACGATGCGGGTGCTACCGTCGTTATGGTGACGCACAGTGAACATGATGCCCGTTACAGTCATCGTATCGTTCACATGCTGGATGGGAAACCGGTTACAGAAAATTTCCTGAAAGAATTGGCTTACACTACAAACTAAAGGCTTACACAAATGAATATAAGAAGATCTATCCGGATTATTTTCCGGAGTAAAACATATAGTTTATTGAATATCGTCGGGCTGGCAATCGGGATCACTTCGGCAGCACTGATCTTTCTTTGGGTCGAGAGCAAGGTGAATTTCAATAAGGCAATCCCTAATTCCCGGAATATATATGTCAGTGCTTATCACTATTATCCGGGGTCGGGTGAGTGTATCACATCTTTTGAATCAAACAATTTGTTGGCAAAAGCTTTGGATGATGACTTTCCGGAAGTGAAAAGTTGTGCCAGGTACAATAGTGAAACACTCGTTTTTGTGCCGGAGAATACGACAAACTCTTTTGAGGAAAAAGGTGCATATGCCGATTCTTCTCTCTTTAATATGATCGGAATGGAGTTTATATACGGAGATATATCTTATGTCTTTGAACCCCAATATTCGATCATCCTCAGTCGTTCGATGGCCCGGAAGATTTACGGGGACGAAAACCCCATAGGAAAAGGCCTTGTCAATGAAGGGGCTATATATCAAGTGACGGGTGTGTTTGAAGATATGCCTGGCAATACCTCCTTTCAGTTTGAATGGGTGATTCCTTTTCGTATCATGGAGCAGAAAGTAAAAAAAGTATTCGATATAGGCGAATGGGGTGCTTCCTGGTTGCATACTTATGTCGAACTGGAACCGGGTGTCGATTTAAAATTGTTGAATGATAAATTGGACAAACTGTCTTTCCTGAAAGCTGGTCCGACGTATAAAAGTTTTCATATATTTCTTTATCCTTTGAATAGAATGCTTTTATACGGGCAGTATAAAAATGGGGTGGAAACCGGAGGGGGTTACATTAAGACTGTTTCGCTCTTTTTTCTGATCGGAGTATTGATTCTGCTGATTGCTTGTATTAATTTTATGAACCTGTCGACAGCCCGTTCTCAAAAGCGGGCATTGGAAGTCGGGGTACGGAAAACGTTCGGGACTAAAAGGAAGTACCTGATCAGGCAATTCCTGGTGGAGTCGGGACTGATAACGTCGATAGCCCTTTTGTTGTCGGTCGGGTTGATTTGGCTGAGTCTTCCCTTGTTTAATGAATTTATAGGTGTCCGGTTATCCTTCAGTCTTCTTAATCCGACGATTGTGATAGGGTTGTTGGTAATCGGGTTATTCTGTACTTTTCTGGCAGGCAGCTATCCAGCCTTGTATTTATCTTCTTACAATCCGTTGGCTACGTTGAAAATGCAGAAAGTGAGTAAAGGGGGAAGTGCGGCATGGATACGTCAGGGGCTAGTCGTATTTCAGTTTACGATGGCATTTATTCTGATTTGCAGCACTTTTGTTATTTATCTTCAGATACAACTGATACAAAAACGTGATATCGGGATAGTAAAAGACAATCTGGTGAGTTTTTCTGTCACGGCTGAGTTATATAATTCGTCATCGGCAGTGCTGAACGAATTGAGAAATACAGGTGTGGTAGAGGAGTGTGGATTTTCTGCCAATCAGATCCTGAATTCGAGTATGAAAACCAATCCCTGGGTCTGGAATGGGAAAGATCCGGAGGATGATGCCTATGTCTCCGTGAATTTTGTATCGGAAGGTTTAATCGGTGCTGCCGGTATAAAACTTATAGACGGAACGGATATTGATCCGGCTAAGAAAAATAATAAAGGGGAGGCTGGGGTTCTTATCAATGAAACTCTGGCAAAAAGAATGGGAAAAGAAGGACGTATAGGAGGACAGATCGGACAGTCGGCAGAACGTAAATGGGAAATCGTAGGTATTATGAAAGATTTTGTGTTCGATGATTTTTATGCAATCGAACCGGCGTCGGCATTGTTTTTTTATGATCCGAAAAGAACGAATCTATTGTTTGTCCGTCTGAAACCGGATGTCGAGACATACAAAGCAATAGGGCAGGTGCAAACTGTATTACGTTCTTTTACGCCGTATCACGCATTCGAACCGACCTTTATGACTGACGATTTCGATCGTTTATTCGAGAATGAACATCTGGTAGAAAAACTGTCCGCCTTGTTTGCCGTGTTGGCTATTTTCATATCCTGTTTAGGACTGTTGGGGTTAAGTGCTTTCTCTGCCGAACAACGAACCAAAGAGATCGGTATCCGTAAGGTTTTGGGTGCTAAGATAATAGATATACTTTTCCTGTCGGGAAAAGCGTATATGGTGCTTCTGCTTATTTCTTTTGTAATAGGTATTCCTGTCTCATTATATGCCGGTACTCGTTACCTGAAAGATTATGCTTATCGTATTGTGCTCAGTTGGGATATCTTTGTTGGGGTTGCTTTGCTGATCACCCTGATAGCCCTTCTGACAGTTAGTTTCCAGTCACTGAAAGCTGCCATTGCCAATCCGGTGAAGTCGATAAAGACGGAGTGAGTCTGATATAGGTCTTATAGAACAATTATGACTCGTAGAAATTTCATCATATCCTGTCTTTGAGGACTTCTGTTTAGGGTTATAACCATAACAAAAGAATAGTATTGCAGGTTTTTTGGGGCTACAACCCTAAAAGCTTATTGGAAATATACTATATTTGTGGTTATATCCCTAAAATTAGTTGTATGATAAGTCATGACTTGTAGAAATTTTATCATATCCCATCTCTGGATGCTTTTGTTTATTCTGGCACTGACATCCTGCGGTAGCAAGAAGCGTGTTGCACTTCCGGCTGACTTTAAAGGGCCTAAAGAATTATCGCGTTTGTATGGAGTCCGTATTACTCCCGATGATAATATATTCCTTTATAATGAGGGAGCTAAATGGCTCGGTACGCCTCACCGGATGGGAGGAAGTACGAAACGGGGAGTCGATTGTTCCGGATTTGTGGCGATTGTCTTTCGAGAGGTTTATGGAAAACAATTGTCGCGTTCGTCGGCGGATATGCTGAAATATAACTGCCGGAAGGTAAGTCGGGGTAAATTGCAGGAAGGCGACCTGGTGTTTTTCAGGACAGGGAGCGGTAAGAAAAAAGTACCTAACCATGTCGGTATTTATCTGAAAAACGGTAAATTTATCCATACCAGTACTTCGAAAGGAGTTATAGTAAGTAACTTGAGCGAACCCTATTATACACGGAGCTGGATAACAGGCGGTCGGGTGAAGTAAGATATTTTTGTAAACATCTGAACAGAAGTTGCATTTTTATGTATCTTTGCACTTCAAAATAAATAAACATAGAGCAAGTATGTTGACGCTTAAAATGATTACGGAAGAAACAGACCGCGTAATTCGTGGCCTGGAGAAGAAACACTTTAAGGGTGCACAAGAAAGCATCGCTAAGGTGATCGAACTGAACGATAAAAGACGTAGTACACAGAATCAATTAGATACAAACCTGGCAGAGGTAAATTCGCTGTCGAAAGCAATCGGTGGCCTGATGAAAGAGGGCAAAAAAGAAGAAGCCGAAGCTGCTAAAAAGCGTGTTGCCGAGATCAAGGAAATCAGCAAGGGTATCCAGGCTGAAATGGATCAGGCTTCGGAAGAGATGCAGAACCTGCTTTATACAATTCCGAATGTTCCTTATGATGAAGTTCCTGAAGGTGTAGCTGCCGAAGATAATGTGGTAGAGAAAATGGGTGGCATGGAAACCGAGTTGCCGAAAGATGCGCTGCCTCATTGGGAATTAGCTAAGAAATACGACCTGATCGACTTTGATCTGGGAGTGAAGATCACCGGTGCCGGTTTTCCGGTTTACAAAGGACAGGGCGCTCAGTTGCAGCGTGCCCTTATCAATTTCTTCCTGGATGAAGCCCGCAAATCGGGTTATATGGAAATCATGCCGCCGACAGTAGTAAATGCTGCTTCCGGTTTTGGTACAGGTCAGCTTCCGGATAAAGAAGGCCAGATGTATCATTGTGAGGTAGATGATCTTTATCTGATACCGACGGCAGAAGTACCTGTAACAAATATTTATCGCGATGTGATCATCGATGAAAAGCAATTGCCGATCAAGAACTGTGCTTATACACAGTGTTTCCGTCGTGAAGCAGGTTCGTACGGTAAGGATGTACGTGGGCTGAACCGTCTGCATGAGTTTTCTAAAGTGGAACTGGTTCGTATCGACAAGCCGGAACATTCAAAACAATCTCATCAGGAGATGTTGGATCATGTGGAAGGTTTGCTTCAGAAACTGGAACTTCCGTATCGTATCCTTCGTCTGTGTGGTGGCGATATGAGTTTTACTGCGGCTCTTTGTTTTGATTTCGAAGTCTATTCCGAAGCTCAGAAACGTTGGCTGGAAGTTAGTTCTGTTTCCAATTTCGACAATTATCAGGCGAACCGTCTGAAATGCCGTTACCGTGATGAAAACAAAAAAACTCAACTGTGTCACACCTTGAATGGTAGTGCTTTGGCTTTGCCGCGTATTGTGGCTGCATTGCTTGAGAACAATCAGACACCGGAAGGTATCCGCATTCCGAAAGCGCTGATTCCTTACACAGGATTTGATATGATCAAATAATATCCGTAGATTAGTAGCGGAAAAAATAACAGGAGACGGGATGGAGAGTAGCGAGGTTACTTCCGTCCCGTTTTGCTTTAAATCTAAAAACAGAAAATGAAGAAGATTAAACAAGTTTTTTTATTGGGTATAGCTGTCCTGATGTGTAGTTGCCAGGGGAAACAGTTAGAATTGTCAGCGGATGCGGTGGTTGTTCCGTTGGGTGGAAATACCTATGTGACAGCAGGGAAAGATGGAGCGAAAGTCTCAACCGAAGGTATCAAATCGTGGACGGGACCCGAAGCTGTTCTTTCATCGTGGTTTAAGGTAAGCCAGGCAGGAGAATTGAAACTGTTCCTGAAAGCCTCTGCTACGGAAGGTCCGTCGGTGGTGAAGGTTACTTTTGGCGGAAAGAGTTTTGAGGTGAAGGTCGTAGATGCTGCGGAAACGGTTATTCCGGTAGGTAGCATATTACTTTCCGAACCAGGTTATGTGCGTGTGGATTTGCAGGGAGAGAAAAAAGAAGGTACTCAGTTTGCCGGTATTTCCGAACTGTTGATAGATGGTTCGGCTGCCCGGGAACCTCTTTATTTTATACGTGATTTTGAACCTTACTGGGGAATGCGCGGACCTTCGGTGCACATGAAATATACTTTGCCGGAAGAACCGATTGAATATTTTTATAATGAAATAACTGTACCTGAGGGAGAAGATAAAATAGGTAGTTATTTTATGACCAATGGTTTTGGGGAAGGATATTGTGGTATCCAGGCGAATAGCGACAAAGAGCGTCGTATTTTATTTTCTGTATGGAGCCCGTTTGAAACGGATGATCCGAAAGCGATACCGGAAGATCACCGTATTAAATTACTGGCACAGGGAAAGGACGTTCATATCGGCGAGTTTGGTAATGAGGGTTCTGGCGGACAAAGTTATTTGATTTATCCCTGGAAAGCAGGTGAAACTTATCGTGTAATTACACGCGTTCATCCGGATGGGAAAGGAAATACCGCTTATTATGCCTGGTTTTTTGCCCCTGAAGAAAATCAATGGCGCCTGATAGCCGGGTTCTTGCGTCCGCAGACAAATGTGTGGTATACCGGAGCACATTCTTTCCTTGAAAACTTTATACCCGGGCAAGGCTATCTGGAACGTAGCGTCCGTTTCGGAAACCAATGGGCACGTACGGCAAAAGGGGAATGGAAAGAACTTACCGAAGGTATGTTTACTTATGATGCTACAGCCCGTGCCGGGGTTCGTCAGGATTATGCCGGTGGCGTAGCTGATAATATGTTTTTCCTTCGTAACGGCGGTTTCTTCAATGATAATACAGAGTTTAAATCTATGTTTACCCGTCAGCCGAACGGCACTGTTCCGGAGGTGGATGTAAGCAAGTTACCCTTATAAGATAGGCTGTTATGTATAAGAATTTGGTTTCAGTACTTGTCTTATTTTTTGCTTTTTTGTTTTGTTCCTTTTCTTCCCAAAAGGATCTTGAAGGAGGTGTGTTGTGGGAAATCTCAGGAAATGGGCTTGAAAAGCCTTCTTATCTTTTGGGAACGTGGCATGGAACTTTCGATATATTGTATAGTTATGTTGATAGTATTCCCGGTTTTCAAAAAGCGTTCGATACCTGTACGCAATATGTGGGAGAAGCAGAAAATATAGATAATATGGAAGAGTTTATGTCTTCGTTTGACCCCAAATTGCCAAGGGATACTTCTTATACAAATTTATTGGATGAACCTGAATATTCATTTCTGGACTCTGTGTTGGTTAGCCGAATGAATGTTCCTTTGGATAAAATGTATTTGAAGCCGGCTTTTCTGGCATTGGTACTTAGTCAGATGGAGGAACAAGCTAAGTTGGTGAAGGCAGGATACAGCCAGGGGCAAATTGATAGTATGCGAACTCAGGTCATGGATGTGGTATTGTACACAAGTGCAAAAGACAAGCAATATAATGTGTTGGGTTTGGAGACAATCAAGGAACAATTGGATATGTTATTTCCTGAGGGTAATCTGAAAGAGGAAGCCTCCCAGTTGATCATCGCTTTACGAGACCAGAAAGTACAGACTCTTTTGATAGATGAATTGCATAGTGCTTACCGGTCACAGGATATAAACCGTATAGTTGATTGTGAGAAAAAGATTCGTTCGGCTTTTCAGGATGAACCTCTGTATAGTAAGGAATATGACGATTTTTTAGAAAAGATGATAGACCAAAGGAACCGGGACTGGGTACAAAAGTTACCCGGATTAATTAAGGATAATCCGACATTCATAGCAGTCGGTGTTCGTCATTTACCGGGTAAAAATGGAGTTATTTGTCTTTTACGGGAAAAGGGGTATCGAGTGGAAGCTTTCAGATAAAAAGATAGAATTATACTTTAAAGTGCACTCCTTAAGTTGAATATAACTAAGGAGTGCATTTTGTGTAAAGTCGAGTTAATTAGTCTTCTGTTGATGTTATTCAACGATATACCAGTTGTATCCTTTAGCCGGTATAGTAATGGGGATGGTAACGGAATAGTCGCGTTCCAATGCATATACCTGTATATTTTTGTCTTGTTCTTTTATGGTTACCTTATCGGTCAGCCCTGTATAATAAAGAGGAATTTTGATTTCTTTACGTACAGGAACATCCAGCGGGTTGTAAACGGAGATGAAGCCTTTCTGTTTTAGTGCCGGGTTTACGTGCATGATCCCATCCCAGTCTTGTCCGTCGGGTCGGCGGAGGTGGATAATGTCGGAATCCAGTATCTGACGGTATTTTTTATAGAAAGAGACCCATTTGTTTACAAGTTCTTTTGTCGCTTCAGTGTCATATAGACGCGGTCCGCGGTAACAAGCTTGTACGCCTGCTCCGAACAGATTCCTGAGTCGTGTTTCATAATGGTCCAGATGTTCGTTCAGAGGTTCGATCGTAGCAGCTTCACCCCCTCCGTGATATTGGGTGAGAGGGACGAACATGAATCCCATGCTGGGTGTTTTCTGCCAAGTCCCGTCATAGATATTTTGTCGTTCGATGATTTCCTGATAGGCACGGGGTAACGACCAGTTGGTTTCTACATATCCCATCGGTGTTTTGTTGGAACCGCTGAGGAAATACCAGTCCGGAACGTTCAGATAGACTCCGTTCGCCCGGCACCAACGATAGAAGGAACTGATTTTCTTCCATTGCTTCCATTGGGAATCGAGATACCCTTTGTGCCCGCTGTGAGAAGTGGAAGCGCAGGGATCTCCGGGATACGAACCGTCGTTTTCAAAGACGTTCATGCCTGTTGTCGTAAAGAAATTCTGTAATTTACGGAAGTAGGTATCTCCCCAATCGGATGCGATACAGGGAGATACGCCGAAACGGCTACCTTCTTCACGTGTTTTGGCCGGTTTCCCGGTTCTATGACTAATTGCGGCGTCTGTCTCTTTTGCTCCCCGGCTAGCCAGCAGGGAGTAACCTCCGATGGCGATACCTTTTCCGGCGGCATAGTCGCTTAATTCTTTCATTCGTTGCAGATAAGAAGCTGAATCATTCTCAATCTTGAATCCGCTGCCGAAAGTCATGATGACCATTTCGAAGCCGACGGCGGCACATTGGTCGATGGCTTGTTTGACCGCTTCGCTATCCGATTGGCGTACGTGCATGAATATCGGATTCTCCTGTGTCCAGGGAGCCATCATGCGCCAGAACTTACATTCTGCCAGGCCGCGTCGTTCCCGGTCTGTCGCATCCCGTAGCATCTCGAATGCCGTACAGGATTCAAAACTATCACCGGCCTTGATTTCCATTCCGGGGCCGAGTAGGGGAGTGACTTCCAGACGAGCGGGTTTGTATTGTCCGTAGTAACGTATTCCGGTAAATTCATATTCGGGATGGTCGAATACCCAGCGGACAGCCGGATTGTCTTTCATTGCTTCCATATCGCCGCCCATGGCATAGTCGGTAACGACAAACAGCTGGGTGAAACGGTCTATATAGTCACGTGGTGCATCTGTCTGTACCGGTTGTTTACGGAAATCTTGGGTGTAAGCACCCGGCTCTTGTGCCATCATGCGTATTTCGTGCGGTTCGCCGTAATGTACTTTCGGGGCGGTTTCCACCAAGGCGAGTATTTCAGATTTGAAAGAGTCGAGCGTAACGGTTTCCGTTCCTTTGTTTTCGATCTCGATCCATTTAGCAAGGATAGGGGCACCGTCATACAGTTCGTAGATGACGCGTACTCTCAGCTCTTTACATTCCCGGGAAGCTGTTGCCGGTGCCTGGTAATTGAATGTGATCCGTTTTCCCGGAGTCGGCCAGGGATATACATTCGAGATCCATTGAGGGTTGGGTTTCCAGGGAAAGCGTTCTTTGCTTTCGCTTATCTGGTAATCGACTAACGTAAAGGCTGAGTCGCAAGCCTGCATCGTGTCGATAAATTCTTCTGTCAGAAAGTTATTGACGGGTTGCCCGGTCAGTCCTCCGACAGGGTATTCTTTTCCGTTGATGACAAGGAGGGCTTCAGGGCGCACTGCCCGTAATTCGTTTTCTCCGGTCATCAGGTTGCCGAGGGCGATGGTTGCTGCGTTAGGGGCAAGCAGAAAAGTGCGGCGCAGGAGGCCGTTGCTCAGTTCGAGACGTTTCCCCTCATGGGTAGTCTGTACATTTGACTTGTAGGAAGAACCGTCGATCAGCCAATCCTGGGCGGATAAACTGAGGACTGAGAAAAAAAATAAAGCTATTATTTGTAAAATGTGTTTCATAATATGATTTTGTCCGATGTTATTTTTTCATTTTATAAATCTCGCATGCGGCCATCAGAAAAGCACCCGTTCCGTACAACTCAGTCATATCACGAGTCACTTTACGCGGATCGGCACCGACTGGCTGTACCCATCCCAGTTTACCGTCCGGTTCTACTGCCGAGACAAGTGCTTTCCATCCTTTTTCGATAACAGGGAGGTATTTATCTGCGGGGAGATATCCCTGATTCACCCCGTAGGCAAGCCCATAGACGATAAAACCGGTCGCACTGGTTTCCGGTGACGGATAACTTTCAGGGTCCAACAGACTGGCATGCCAATAGCCGTCTTTGCTTTGTAGTCCGGCTAGCCGTTCGCTTATTTCCTGAAACAACTGGAGGTAAAAGGGTCGGTATTCCGTATCATCGACTGGTAATGTTTTCAATATTTCAGCCAGACCGCCGATCACCCAGCCGTTTCCGCGTCCCCAAAAGACTTTTTTGCCGTTTGCCTCTTTCTGACCGAAATAGCGGCTATCACGGAAAAAGAGTTTTTCATCTTTATCGTATAAATGATTGTAAGTGGCTTTAAATTCGGTATCGGCGAACATCATATATTTTTTATTGCCGGTGAGGGTGTAAAGGCGGGTATAAACGGCGGGAGCCATGAACAAGGCATCGCACCAGGACCATCTTTCATAGGTGACAGGCTTGCTGTAATCAATATCTAATCCTCCTTTGGATGGGTTATTTATGACCCAGTCGATGCGGGCGAGGGTGGGGAGAAGCATTTTTTCTTCCTTATACTTATTATACATATCCAGATAGGTCTGTGAGACGCAAACGTCGTCGGCATGATACATCCGGTCGGCTACCTGCCAGTGCTGGCGGTTGAAGATTTTTTTCAGCCAGTCGAAGTATTGAGTATCTCCACTGAGTTCGGCCCAGTCGTACATTCCTAAATAGAGAGCACCGGCGATCCAGCCTTTGGGTTCGCTGACTGCATATTTGTTGTTGGGGAACTCTTTGATCTGCCAGTCGGCAACTTTTCCGGCAATAGATAATATATCCTGTTTATCAATGCCTGACCGAGTGTTTTGTTCGATGGAAGGACTGACGGCCGTTTCTGCAATCAGATTTATGGGCAACAAGGTGGCGGCACTCAGTCCGGCCAGTGCTGCCATGTGTTTTAATGACAATGAATACATAGTTTCTTTTATTAATGATTAACAATAGCCAAAAGAATAAAAGAACTGCATTCGGGATAAGTATAATTATCCCAAATGTGAGTATAAATGTCTCATTGTTTACTTTCCTGATATTCGGTGGGTGACATTCCATAAACCGTCTTAAAACTTCGGGCAAAATAAGAGCGGCTGCTGAAACCTACATGCTGCGCTATTTCAGACACATTCATACTCGATTCTTTAAGTAGTTTTGCTCCGGCCTCCATGCGTATATTTTTGATAAGTTCGATAGGAGATAAGCCGGTAACGGCTTTTACTTTCCTGTAAAAGTTTGCTCGGCTCATGCCTAAAGCCTGATAAATCACTGACACATCCAGTTCTTGATTGGATATATTGGCTTTTACAATATCTATGTATTGACTGAGGAAGTCGTTGTTCTTTTCCGGTTCTTCCACACCGAGCTGTTTCAGTGTCGATGATTTTCCGTAGATATTTTTCATTTTCTCCCGGAGTGAGAGGATATTTTTGATACGGGCCTTCAGTAAAGAGACTTGGAACGGTTTTACAATATAGTCGTCTGCTCCTGCTTCCAGCCCTTCTTCGATTTGTGATACCATCGATTTGGCCGTCAGCAGAATGACCGGAATATGACAGAAGTTTTGATCTTCTTTGATTCTCCGGCAGAGTTCCAGTCCGTTTATTTCAGGCATCATCACATCACTGATCACGATATGCGGATACGTTTTATCTATTTGTTCGAGGGCATCTTTTCCATTGATAGCCTTCATGACAATGTAGTCGTGTTGGAGTTGCTGTTCCAGATATTCCAATACTTCCTGATTGTCATCGACCAGTAAAACTATTTGTTTATTACGGGCTTCTGTTTCTTCAACCAGCAACGCTACTTTCTTATTGATCTCAGAAGGATATGAACGGGCAACGTTATTAGCCTGCTCTTTTTGTTTTTCAGTATCCGGTAAGAGTATCATAAAACAAGTGCCTTTTCCCTCGGCACTTGTAGCCCAGATACATCCCTGGTGTTGCTGGACGATTGAGCGGGTCAGGCTAAGGCCGATACCGGTACCGGATACCTGTTTGTTGATATCTTCTTTGGCGCGGTAGAATGGCTCGAATATTTTATCGACTTCCCCCTGGTTGAATCCCATTCCGGTATCTATTATTTCGATAAAGAGGTAACCGTTTTCTATCAAAGTAGAAACTTCCTGTTCCGGAAACATCGGTAGACCTTCGCAATCAGGCTGGGCTATTTGCCGGATGCGGATGGTTACCTGGCCACCGGACGAAGTGAATTTAAACGCATTGGACAACAGATTGAAAAAGACTTTTTCGATCTCCGCCTCATCGTAACAAGTGAAGAATGATTCCGGCAGTTCGTTTTTCAGTACGAATGTTATCTCCCGGTTCTGTGCCACACTTTCGAAGGAATGATACATCTCCTGAATGAATGCCGAGAAATTGAAACGTGTCTTTTGAAGGATCGTTTTTCCGGCTTCATATTTCTGGATATCCATTAAATTATTTACCAGCAGTAACATTCTTCCTGTATTTTTCTTGATCAGTTGCAAGGCATCTTTCACTTCCGGAGAGAAGGTTACCCGTTGAAGAAGATCGTTCAACGGATTAATGATCAATGTAAGAGGTGTTCTCAGTTCGTGTGAGAAGTTGGTGAACATCCGCATCCGTTCTTCATGCAGTTCGTTCATCCGTTCCTGTTCCAGTTCCCTGTATTTTTCTTCCCGCTCCCGTTCGTGTTTGAGGTGTTGCCGCTTGACGATCCATATAGCGATCAGAGATATGATACACAAATAGATCAGGTAGGCCCACCACGTTTTGTAGAATGGTGGATTGACGGTGATATGCAGTATTGCTTCCCGGGTATTCCAAATGCCGTCGTTGTTGGCTGCTTTTACCCGGAAAGTATATTTTCCGGGTGATAGATTACTGTAATAAGCTTCCCGGCGATGACCGATATTATGCCAGTTATGGTCGGCTCCTTCCATTATATAAGCATAAGAATTATCCTGTGAATGGATGAAGTTTAAGGCTGAATACCGGATCGTGATATTTCCCTGGTTGGCTTCAAGTGTGACGTTATTATCATACTGCAGAGGCAATAACTCCTGATAGGTCGCTTGCCCTTCCGGATCTTCCTGGGTGTTTATAAGCAAGGACGTGATGTAAATCGGGGGAATATTGGGATTTGTGATCATTTTTTGCGGATTGATCGCCAGTATTCCTTTATTTCCAGGGAAATAGAGGGTTCCGTTTTTCGATACACAATTATTGGCATAGAGTGTGTATTCTTGTGTCGGACTGTCAATGGGGCTGATCAGCTCGAATTTGTTTTCCGTACGGTTTAATTTATATAGTTCTTTCACGGTGACCACCCATATATCGCCATTCTTATCGATGGAAAGCGAATTGATATAACTTTCCGACAAGCCATCCTCTTTCTGATAATTCTGTATTAAGTTCAATTCTTTATCCAACCGGAATAAACCGCCTTTGGTGGTGGCTATCCATATATATTGTTCGGCATCTTTCAGTGCACCGGTAATACTTCCTAATCGTTTGTTTTTCTCCCCGTTCTGTAACCGGGCTGTGAGGTCCGTTACTGTTTCTTTATTCATATCATATACGAAAACACTATCGTTGATTGCGCCGAATAAAAAAATATCCAGTTCGAGTTCCTTGATCACGCACATTCCTTTGAATTGTTTTTCTTCGCCATCGACATTAAATTTATTGACCGTTTTCCCTTTATCGACTATGACTGTCTGGCTAGGAGTATTAGTCGGTATCCATAACCGTTTTCTGCTGTCGATATATAAGGTATTAATGTCGTTATATTTATAGTCATGTATTTTTTGATATTGTTTATTATGAATTGAAAAGAGATAAACAGACCCGAAATGGGTCGCACAAAAAATAGAATCTCCCTGTATCAAAATGGATTTGAGGATGTTTATTTCATAATTCCCGGCTTGTAACGGTTTAATAGGATAGATACTTTGTTCCCCATTGTTCGGATTATAATAAAGTAATCCGGCCCCTTCCGTTGCGAACCACATATTACCGTCATTATCTTCCTGGCCTTGCCCTATGATACCGGCAAAGGCATTCGGTGTGATGAATGAGGTCGGTTTATAAAAAGGGCTGTGGTAATTGACTCCGGCGGAATAGGTTCCGACCCATAATGTCTGATCACGGTCGATCAGCATGCTGTGAATGGAGTAATGGCTGAGCGCCCCCTTCGCATTCATGTCCATATCGATGGACTTGATAGTCATAGTTTGGGTATTCAGTATACTTAACCCTCTGAATGTGCCGATCAGAATAGAGTCTTTGCCGAATGGAGTAAGATGGCGGATCGAATTGTTATTCAGGCCGGAGTTGTCTGTGTCGAGCCGGGTAAAAGTCTCATCTTTTTTGTTATACACACATAGCCCATGCTCATTGGTACCAATGAAAATGTTATTGGCAGGATCTGTTAACAAAGTAGATATAGTGCTATTGGGTAGTTTCTGCCGATTATTGGCATTGTCCGGAAGATAATGTTTTTTTTGTTTCCAGTCGCTGGAGAATATATATAATCCTTTGTCTTCCGTTCCGATAAAGATATCTCCATCGTTATCCTGAATGACAGAGTGAATAGGTGCCTTGAGATTTTTCAGGAAAGGCATTTCCTCTACCGTTTTGTCCGGATTACATTTTAATACGCTCCGAGTGGTGAACGCATATAAATCGCCGTTGGTATGGTATAGAAAGTTATTGACGGCATTAGTCGTAATTGACGGATTAATTGTTCTGGGATAGAAACGGGAGATCCGCTGTGTTTTATAGTCAATACAGTTCACACCGTTGGAGGTTCCTATCCATATATTTTTATTTTTGTCTTCGTTGATCTTGCGGATATAATTATCACTGATTGAAGCTGGGTTGTTCACTTCGTTTTGATATAGTTTAAATTCATATCCGTCATAGCGGTTTGCCCCGTTACGGGTTCCGAACCATATATATCCATCTGAATCCTGGAAAATATTAAGCACTGAGACTTGTGAAAGCCCGTCTTCCACTCCCAGGTGTGAAAAGAAGAACGGATTGTTGTTTTCTCCATAACCAGAAATGGAATGGATGAGTAAAATGATAAGTATCTGTATTTGTTTGTGTATTCTCATCATATGTATTCAACGTGCGGTTTTGCAGGAGCAATATAGTTGTTTTTGTCTGTACAAAGGTAATAAATATGGAGCTATTTGCTGAAATAGAGACGATCTTAATCGGTAATGAGATGATTTTATTAGTGGAAACGGATGCTCGGAGGTATATTTGCAACTCATTCAATTAACAAATCATGAATAAACGAGTATTAAGTTTAACCTTATTATTAGCCTGTCTGGGATTTGTGTCGATGCAGGCAGAAGGCCGGAAAGTGGAATCTTTTAATTCCGGTTGGTTATTTAAGAAGGCTCCGGCTGAAAAAGAGTTGGCTGTAAATGCCCGAAAGTGGGATAGTGGTTGGTCAGAGGTGGAAATACCTCATACCTGGAATGCTAAAGATATGCAGGTACAGGCTAATAGCTTTTATGAAGGGGCTGCTTATTACAAGAAACAATATTTTTTCCCTGCGGAATTTAAGGATAAACGTGTCTTTTTACGTTTTGAAGGTATCGGCTCTTGTTCCGAAGTGTTTGTGAACGGAGTGTTGGCTACTGCCCATAAAGGAGGATACTCGGCTTTTGCCTGTGAGATCGGTCCGTTATTGAAAGCGGGAGAAGAAAATGAGATTATGGTGAAAGCGGACAATAAATCACGTCCGGATGTAATTCCCGTCAACCATAATCTGTTCGGGGTGTATGGCGGTATCTATCGTCCGGTATGGTTGATCGTAACAGAACCGTATAACATCAGTGTGACTGATTGTGCTTCTCCGGGTGTTTATATTACCCAAAAGAATGTGTCTAAGAAACAGGCGGAGGTAAAAGTAAAGGTGAAACTGGATAACGGTACTCTGCAACCGGTCCCTGTGACTTTGCAGAATACGATCTATGACCAGGAAGGGAAACAGATTGCAACGAACAGTCAGTCTTTCGAATTGACGGCACAGGGCGAACAGGCTTACGAATCTTCTTTCACGATCAAGAAACCGACTTTGTGGCAGGGACGTGAGAATCCTTATCTGTATAAGGTTGTCAGCCGTCTGATTAAAGACGGACAGGTGATCGACGAAATGGTACAACCGTTAGGGTTGCGTAAATATGAGATCGTTGCCGGTAAAGGATTCTATCTGAACGGTGAGAAATATCCGATGTATGGTGTTACCCGTCACCAGGACTGGTGGGGACTGGGCAGTGCGTTAAAGAATGAGAACCATGATTTCGACCTGGCTACGATCATGGATGTCGGTGCGACAACCGTCCGTTTTGCTCATTACCAGCAGTCGGATTATTTGTATTCCCGCTGCGACAGTCTGGGATTGATCATCTGGGCGGAAATACCGTTTGTGAACCGTGTCACGGGGCAGGAAGCGGAAAACTGCCGGAACCAGTTGCGTGAAATGATCCGCCAGAGCTTCAATCACCCGTCTATTTATGTGTGGGGACTGCATAACGAAGTGTATCAGCCGCATCAATATACCAAAGAACTGACGCAATCTCTGCATGACCTGGCTAAGACGGAAGACCCGGATCGTTACACAGTGTCGGTAAACGGATATGGTCATATGGAACATCCGGTGAATCTGGTTGCCGATATCCAGGGAATGAACCGTTATTTCGGTTGGTATGAAAAGAAAATACAGGATATCAAACCCTGGGTGGAAGGATTGGAAAAGGAATATCCTCATCAGAAACTGATGCTGACCGAATACGGTGCTGATGCTAACCTGAACCATCAGACCGAATATCTGGGAGATGCCCTAAACTGGACAAAAGAATTTTATCCGGAGACATTTGCTACCAAGACTCACGAATATCAGTGGAGCGTGATCGCGGTCCATCCGTATATCATTGCTTCTTACCTTTGGAATACGTTCGACTTCTGTGCCCCAATGTGGGTGCGTGGCGGTGTTCCGGCTCGGAATATGAAAGGACTGGTTACTTTTGACCGTAAGATTAAGAAAGATTCTTATTTCTGGTATAAGGCGAACTGGAGCAAAGATCCAGTATTGTTCCTGACGCAACGTCGTAACTGGGATCGTGAGAAAAAGGAAACTTCAGTGACGGTTTATTCAAATATCGGTACGCCGAAAGTGTATCTGAACGGTAAAGAGCTGGCCGGTATCCGTGAAGGTTATACGCCCGTACATTATATTATAGATAATGTGACGCTCGATATGGGTAAGAATATCGTAAAGACGGTCGTTGTAAAAGACGGCAAGACGTACGAAGATGAGATCGAATGGATGTATAGCGGAGAAAAGAAACGCGATTCGGACCAGTCGGTCAATAAAGAAGAACATGCCGGATTCTGATCTTTTTCCCGGAATTAAATGATAGATAAAATCCCGGTATTATTCCTGAAAGCCAAAAGGCAGGGGAGTGATACCGGGATTTACTTTTTACCATCCGTTGTAATGTATCTGTTTCTTGTTGAATTTATCTTTCGGCTTTTCTATTCCCGTAGGGTAACCGATCGGAATAACTGTCAGCGGAACGATATGGTCGGGAAGATGCAATGCTTCCCGTACAACATTCATCCGTTCGGGATAAGGATAGGCGGCAGTCCATACGGCTCCCAGTCCTAACGATTCGGCAGCCAGCAGTACGTTTTGCGCAGCAGCGGAGCAATCCAACTGCCAGGCATTGCCGGATTTGACGGTATCGCCACATACGATAATGGCTTGTTTGGTCTCTTTCAGCATACGTGCCAGGGGTAATCCGTCTCCCATGGTATCCAGGATATCACGGTCTGTTACGATGATAAACTCCCAGGGGCGGCGGTCTCTGGATGAAGGGGCTGCCATTCCTGCACGGGCCAATGTTTCCAGCTTCTCTTTTTCAACCGGCTGTTGTGTATATTTGCGTACGCTTTTGCGGTTGAAGATTGTTTCCAATGTTTGGTTTTCTTCCTGACTGTCTTTTGATTCTGTATTGCTGTTACAGGCAATCAGGATAGAGAATAATGCGATAAAAGAATATGTCCATTTCATACTGCAAACATACAAATTGAAACGGATAAAATCCGGAATTACAATAAGATTATTTCTATCTTTGTGAAGTCATTTTAAAAATCAAAATCATGTCGATCAATTCAATAAACAGGCGTCGAGAAGACTTGATAAAGCAGATCAGTCAAATAGAAGACGAAGAATTGCTGATCTCTCTGGAAGATCAGATATGAACATCAATAAAACATTGACATTATGGATTTACAGATTATTCAAAGTAAAATATATGAGATCAGAGGACAAAAGATTATGCTTGATAAAGATTTGGCGGAACTTTACCAAGTAGAAGTTCGAATATTGAATCAGGCTGTAAAAAGAAATATAAAACGATTCCCTAGTGATTTTATGTTTCAATTGACTTCTGATGAATGGGCAATCTTGAAATCACAGTTTGTGACTTCAAGTTGGGGAGGTATTCGTAAGTTACCTAATGCTTTTACTGAGCAGGGTTTAGCAATGTTGTCTGGTATTTTGAGTAGCGATGTTGCCATAAATGTGAATATCTCAATAATGAGGGCCTTCGTTGCAATACGAAATGGTATCCGTAATAATCAGGAACTTGAAGATCTAAAAAATCGTATCAAAGCATTGGAAGATGGAAGTGAAGATACGATAGCTGCAATAAATGACCTTAGCGAGGATACCCGAAAGGAATTAGATGATATTTATTTAGCTTTATCGCAATTAGCTGGCAAACAGAAACAAATTGATAAACAAGTAGAACGTAAACCTATTGGTTTTATTCATTATCAAGATAAAAGGCAGGTAGAGAAAGATTAATCCTAAAAAGAAATATTTTTACGGTTGAGTCAACTTCTGACATTCAAAGCAATAATAGATACTTCCTCCCATATAACTCTCTTTGCGTATATCTTCTCCGCAAACCGGGCAAGGCTTGCCGGTTGTATCTTTGGATAGTATGGGGATATAGCGGCCTTTATTCCCGAGCAGGTCTGTTTCCGAATTACGTCCGCCTGCCTGATAGATTTCCTGAAGTGTCGCTTTAGTGCAATGAAACAACGTATCTTTCTGTTCTTCAGATAATATGTTGATACGAGTCTTAGGATGGATACGTGCTTTGAACAGGATGTCCTGTAATACGCCGTTACCTAATCCCGGAATTGTTTGCTCGGTCGCAAGGAAAGCCTTTGCCGTTTTCTTTTGTTTCTCCTCACTGTTTACCAGGCTCAGAAAATAGGTTTTGTCGAAAGCTTCCGAAAGCACCTGCGGTTTGGTACGTGCCCCTTCACGATAGGAGCTGAAGCTGCAATCGAAAGCACCGTCAGGAAAACACATGACTGCCCCGTACATCCGGACGGATCCCATGATACAACTCTCGTCTTCGAAAGCAATGAGCAACTGGTGTTTTTCCGGTATCTTTTCACCGGGAGCGTAGTACCGGATATTCATACCGTCTCCGAATAATAAACGCATATCTTCTATCTCTATCTCGATCAACCCTCCATAAGCATGGGCTTCCCCGATTTTCTTACCGGTAAGCATCGCCGAATAATTGGCCGGATCTCCATAGAACCAGGCGAACTTATGAGGTGTATATCCTGCGCTGACAAATGTAATTCTTTTCCCTTTAATCTTTTGATTCATCTGCTCGGAGATGTACAAGGCTTCCGGTGCTTCTATCATTTTTAACAGGTTTATTCGTTATGTATGTTTTTACTTGGTAAACATACGAATATATCTCTGTTTAGAAAGTAACCGGATAGCTTTTTCTGAAGAAATAAATAAAATAATTAGTTTTTTCTTGTGATGTTACCGCTGGGTAACTTATGTTTGTGACCGAATGGTAACAACAGTAAGAATGATGGAAAAAGAAAGAATGAGTAAAAACAGAGAACTGACAGAGTTGGCTTTCCTGAAGGCGATAGATGACCTGATAGAGGAAGATGGTTTTGAAAACCTCGGGATAAATGCCGTAGCAGCAAAAGCCGGATTGTCGAAGATGTTGATCTATCGTTATTTTGAATCGTTGGACGGACTGATCGTCGCCTATATTCAACGGAATGACTATTGGATCAACCTGGAGCCGGAATTGTCTGATGTAGCACATTTGGGAGACTTCGTCAAGAAGTTATTTCGTGATCAGATCACGATGTTGCGCGACAGTTACACCTTGAGACGGTTGTATCGCTGGGAGCTTTCAGCGAAAAATAAAGTAATAAAAGAGCTACGCGAAAGGAGAGAGGCAAAAGGTATCTGGCTGATTGAAGCTGTCAGCCGATTAACGAACCAACCGAAAGAGGATATAGCCGTTATGGCGACTGTCCTGACTTCTTCCATCACCTATCTTGTCCTGCTGGAAGAAAATTGTCCGGTTTATAATGGCTTCAAACTGCAAAGTGAGACAGGTTGGGAGCAACTGGAGAAAGGATTAGACCGATTGATCGATAACTGGATTAAAAATTATACAAATGAATAAGACAAGTATTTTTGCTGGAGCCTGCATGGTTTTGCTGGCTTGTTGTTCATGCAACAACGATTTGGTGGAGTATAAAAAGAATGATCTGAAAATCACGTTGGAGAAAGGCGAATCATGGTTGCATGACTTTCCCTTGTTCCTGGGAATAAACAAAAAGAATCCTCCCCAGATAGCTATATGGTTGGAAGACAGGGACGGCAACTATCTCTCTACAGTTTATGTGACCCATAAGATCGCGACCCAAAGCTGGCAAATGGCAGGTAAAAACAGAAGGAAGGAGTCTTTGCCGCATTGGAGTTACTCACGTGGAGTAAAATATGATGACGGACTGTATCTACCGACCAAAAAAGAACCTTTTACAGATGGTCTGACTGGAGCGACCCCGCATGACGGTTTCGATGTGAAGATGCAGCCTGCGGAAGGATTGAAGCAGTTCAGAGTGAAAATAGAAATCAATCATTCCACCGATTTTAATGACAACTATCCAAAATCGGCTCAGGAGGGAGATAAGAATTATTCAGGCGGAAAGGAGGGGAGCGGACAACCTGCCGTTATCTATGCTGCGGATATCGACCTGTCGTCGGATGCTACATCGTATGTCGCTACGCTGGTCGGACATAGTTCGCCGGACGGAAGTGACGGACAGATATATCCGGATATCTCTTCCCTGACCTCCGCTTTACAGATTGTAAAACAGATCACAATAACGATCCAGCCATGAAACAATGCCTGTTCGTATTTTTCTTTATTCTGATACCTTTTGTGTCAAAAGGTCAAACGGATTATAAACCTGTTCAATATCAGGTAACTGTCAGTACGGGTATTCCGATGAACACGCCTTCTGCTGTCCCGTTCGTACTGGAGGGTAAAGCGTTTTATCGTTTTAGTAATCGTTTTTCGGTTGGATTAGGGAGCGGCTTTTCCCTTTATGACGGAGATATTCTGATCCCTTTAATCGGTAATTTGCAATTCGATCTGTTGAAACCGGCCCGGTTTACTCCTTATCTCGATTGTTCGGCCGGTTATTCTTTTGCTCCTTCCGGAAAGGTGGTGGGAGGATTTTATTTGTCGCCTTCCGTCGGGGTCCGGATGAATGTATGGTCTGATAAGATACTTTTGTTTGCTTTGGGATATGGGCTACAGGATCTAAAACGTTTACGGGAATATTCAACCTCCCATTTTGTTTCTTCTTATGAAGAATCATTGAATTATCATTGTCTTTCAGTCAAACTGGGTGTCGTTTTTTGAACTTTATTAAACTGATTTTACCTGTAAAGATTAAAAACTAATGTACCTTTGTTGTGTTATTACTAAAGAATAACGGAATAAATGTATGAGAAAAAGAAATAATTGGCAGGTAATCAAGGGCCAACCACTTACCGAACTAGATAAAAAGATTCTCTATCTCCAGAATAAAGGTCATTTGGTTCCTTCCCGGAAATTGATTAAAACAGAAGAACAGATTGATGGTATCCGTAGAAGCGGAGTTGTAAATTCAGGAATCCTCGATTTAGTGGGGAAGGAAATAAAAGCCGGTATGTCGACCGCTGAAATAGATAAACTGGTCTATGACTATACGGTTTCCCACGGGGCAATCCCGGCTCCGTTGAATTTTGAAGGATTCCCGAAGAGTGTCTGTACTTCCGTCAATGAGGTTGTTTGTCATGGTATTCCCAGTGAAAAAGAGATATTGAGAGAAGGCGATATCATCAATGTGGATGTTTCTACGATCCTGGACGGTTATTATTCGGATGCTTCCCGGATGTATATGATCGGCAAGGTCTCTCCAGAAAAAGAAAAATTGGTGCGTGTGGCAAAGGAATGCCTGGAAATAGGTATGAAAGCCGCTAAACCGTTCGGTTATGTGGGCGATATCGGTCATGCGATCCAGAAACATGCGGAGAAGAATGGTTTTTCGGTAGTCCGTGACTTATGCGGTCATGGAGTAGGCCTGGAATTTCATGAAGAGCCGGAAGTTACCCATTTCGGCCGTAAAGGAACCGGTATGTTACTGGTTCCGGGCATGGTTTTCACCATCGAGCCGATGATCAATATGGGAACATATCGTGTTTATATTGCGGAAGAAGATGGCTGGACTGTCATTACCGACGACGAACTTCCTTCCGCCCAATGGGAACATACTTTTGTGATGCGGGAAAACGGACTGGAGATATTATCCGATTAAAGTAAGTTTTATTGTTGAAATGCTTATGTTTTTCTGATTAAATACTTATGTATCTGGGAACAAATACTTAAGTGTTTTAGCATGAATCCATAAGTATTTCAAACAGTACGTTGCAGGTTTCAGGTGGTTTAAATATTTATAAACCATCTATTTATCCTGAAGGGTTTATTTTTCCTTGCATTTATGAGGCTGTATGTAATCCCATTCCTGCAGTTTCCCGTCAAGTAGACGCAATGTAGTTATCTATTGAAAATAAACATATATGTTTCGTCTGCAAAGCATATATGTTTTGAAGTCAAAAGTCCCTAGTTTTGTATTCAAAAGACCCTGGTTTTCCGAAAAAGGCGGCTGTGTAATTATCTTTCATTCCGAAGCCCCGGATATCAACGTATGAAAATGACTGAAACCTGAAACGTGTATTATTGCATCTCCCGCTATGATGTTTAATAAAGGTGATAACAAGCTCTCTGCCGTCTTTGGTTGTGAAAAGGAATAACATTTTAAGTTTCATAAGCGGATAATTTTATACTCAGACAATATGTACAAAGATAATAAAGTATTACATTTGTCGGCATATCTGATAACATGAGAAAAGAAATGAAACGAATACTATTACTTATTTTGATTTGTTGCCACCTATTACCGGCAACTGCGCAGAAAAACGCCGCTCCTAAATGGATGGACAAAAGTAAAAAAGCTGTTGTTTTAATCACTACATACGGGAAAGACGGAACCAAACTTACCGCGGGAACAGGTATTTTTGTTTCTGAAACAGGGGATGTCCTTACAGCTTATGATCTGTTCAAAGGGGCAGAAAAGGCAACGGTGACGGATGTGGAAGGAAAAACATATCCGGTTACAACGATCGTCGGTGCGGATGAATTGTATGATGTTATAAAAGTGAAAGCGGAAACTCCCAAAAAGGTACAGTTCTTTCCTATCGCTGCCGATCCGCTGGCTGTAGGTGCTGTAGCTTATTTATTACCCTATACAACAGAAAAAAAAGCTGATTTCGAACAGGGAACGATTACGGAGGTCAGCAAACTGAAAGATCCGTACAGTTACTACAAATTATCCATTCCGTTGGAAGATGCCCGGGTGAACTCACCGGTATTGAATGCCGAAGGTGAGGTTTTCGGTTTGGCGCAGGCTGATGCATCCGGAAAGAAAGATGTATCGTATGCCGTTTCGGCATCTTATGTGAATAGTCTGTCTATAGCTCCTACCGATTTCCTGAATTCCGTATATAATAGTATAGGGATAAAGAAAGCATGGCCGGCAGACGTAGAGCAGGCCCAGGTCGCTTTGTTCCTGAAAGGAAGTACACAGGATGTAAAAACATATCTGGAAACATTGAACGATTTTATCGCGACGTTCCCGAGTTCTGTTGACGGCTATCTGAACCGTGCCAATCATTATGCCGGACGCCGTGCCGAACTGGCTTCTACTCCTGCCGAGCAGGATAAGTATCTGAAATTGGCGTTGGACGATATTGAAACAGCTTCCAAATACAGTAATAAAAAAGGAGATGTATATTATAATAAAGCGAAACTGATCTATAGCGTAGCTGCCACCGATACGACTTTGACCGATCCGGCATGGACTGTACAGGCTGCAATGGAAACAATTCAGAAAGCTATAAGTGAAGAGGATCTTCCGGTTTATCATCAGTTGGCGGGAGATATTCATTTCTTCCTGAAAGAATTCGACCAGGCTTATAACGAATATATGATCGTGAACAATAGTGACCTGGCATCGCCTAACTCTTTCTATTGGGCTGCTAAGGCTAAGGAAAATACACCCGGATTCAATATCGGCGATGTGATCGCCCTGCTGGATAATGCTGTAGAAAAGTGTGGGTTACCGCTTACATCCGATGCCGGTCAGTTTATTCTGGAGCGTGTGGACTGGAAACTCCGTCTGTCACAGTATGCAGAAGCGGTCGAAGATTATGACTTGTATTATAAAGCAATGAACGGCAGTGTCGGCAGCGATTTTTATTTCTACCGTGAACAGGCTAAATTCCGTGCCGGCGATATGGATGGTGCTTTGGCTGATATCAAAGAGGCTGTTCGTCTGAGTCCGGATATCCCGGATTACCGTGCGGAAGAAGCATCTGTGTATGTTCGTTTGAAAAACTATACGGAAGCATTGGCATGTATTGATGAGGCATTGAAGGTTGCTCCTGATTTTGCAGCTTGTTATCGTCTGAAAGGTATTTGTTATGTACGTATGGAAAAGAAAGCAGAAGCCTGTGAAGCCTTGAATAAGGCAAAAGAACTGGGTGATCCGTTAGCTGAAAGACTGATAAAGGAACATTGTAAATAAGGACCGGATATGAATAACGTGAAAAGTATTTTCATTATTGCAGCTGTGGGCTTGTGCCTGATCGGTACAAGTAGTTGTAAAGGTAAGTCGGAGCAGGGGGGAGATCAAACAGTAGAGAAGACAGGAACCCGTGCGAAAGTTAAGGCGACTCTTTTTGATAAATCACTTCCCGAGATCAAGGAATTTGTCAATGGAAAGTGGGAATTGGTCAGCGGCCAGAACGCCGGTCAGCTTTGCGAGTTTGAAAATACTTTCATTGTATTTGACGGCGATAAATATATCTGGTCGGAAGATGGAAAAGACGAACCCGGCGATCTGAACTGGCGGAAAGCCGATACGGGGGTAGGATACGAAGCCTATCTGATGGATGTCTTTTATGCAACCAATCCGGCTTATCCGTTGTCGATAAACGGCGATACCTTGTTTATCCAGGATTGTACGGAGACTGGGTATAAATATACGTTGGTACGACGCTAGCTATAACAAGTGCTTTCGGTTTTAACAGGCAGTATCGGCAATCATCAGAGAACGCTTTGCGTTCTCTGAAAGGCCTCAGCTGGTGAGCATAAAGCGCAGCATCCGGAGAGAGCCGTCCGGAGCATCCGCTGTTTGAGCGCAGCGAGTTTCGGAGGCGACAGCGAACGCAGGATGCGGAG
>OMGR01000021.1_pt1 | contig 138457 bp, 114 predicted proteins | sample 1646061 | NCBI WGS metagenome assembly OMGR01 (sample SAMN05578583, study PRJEB25193) | human gut metagenome | biome: Human Microbiome; feature: human-associated habitat; material: feces | host: Homo sapiens | place: USA:Birmingham | reverse complement strand
AAATCTTTCTCATCCATATCTCTCTATTTTAAATTCCAACTGAAAACAAACACGCAAAGTTAGACATCTTGACGATTACTAACTCTCAAACAAGCATTTACAATTAAAACATCTTCATATATTTTTTTCACTGTAAAGAGTCATTTATTTCATAGTTATGACTTTTTATTTCATAGTTATGATTTTTCCAAATCATAACTATGAAATTTTCAATACAAAAAAACATATAAAAACGTGGATCTAAATCTATCGTCCGGAAATGCCACAACTACGAATTTCTCACTTCAGACAGGATAGAAATTTCAAATTAAAAGTTAAAGCACAGATTGTCGAAAAAATAAAAATCCTAAAATATGAACGTTTTCAAACTTTTTAGAGGCTCTCTATGTTTATTATGAGATAAAAATAAAAACCTATGCGATTTAAACTAATAGGCCTCATCTGTCTTATAATGCAGTGTAATTTATCTTGCACTCAACACATTATAAACAAAGAAACCGTCCAGACTTTGGATTTACACCGCTATATGGGGAAATGGTTTGAAATAGCACGCTTTGATCATCGCTTTGAGCATAATCTCGTAGGGGCTACCGTGGAATACTCATTTCTCCCGAATGGAGATATAGAAGTTGTTAACAGCGGATATTGGGGTAATTTTTCCGGTTCCTTCAAACGAGCGAAAGGTATAGCCAAAATAACAGATCCTACGTGTCCTAGTAAATTAAAAGTGTGTTTCTTTATGCGGTTCTACGCCGAGTACAACATTATGGAAATTGACGAGGATAATTACTCATACGCTCTCGTAGGCAGTAATACCTCAGACTATTTATGGCTACTTAGTCGTACGCCTACACTCCCAGAAGAGGCTATTCTCTTTTTATTGACTAAGGCCAAAGAAAGAGGATATAACACATCAATGCTCAAATGGGTCAAACAAAAACATAAAAATCAAAAATAATTTCTTCAAATTTCGCTATAAGCATTGAAAATATTCAACTTATGGCTAATTTTGTTGTTATAATATAAAAAGCGTTGTTTTATGAAAAAAATATTACAAGAGTTTAAGCAGTTCGCCATGCGAGGTAACGTAGTGGACATGGCGGTAGGTATCATTATCGGTGGTGCCTTTGGAAAGATCGTATCTTCTATCGTAGCGGATCTGATCATGCCGGCGGTAGGTTTACTTGTAGGTGGCGTCAATTTCACGGATTTAAAAATCACCTTGAAGCACGCCGTAATGGAGGGAGACAAGGTGATCTCTCCGGCGGTCTCCATTAACTACGGAAATTTCATACAAGTGACACTGGATTTCATAATCATAGCTTTCGCCGTCTTTTTACTTGTCAAAGGCGTTAATGCTTTAAGCAAGAAAAAGGAAGAGGCCCCGAAAGCTCCGGCCGCTCCCCCTGCGGATATCCAATTACTTACCGAGATTAGGGATTTACTGAAAAATAACAAATAAACACCAACCTTATCGGTTGACTTGCTGTTTCATAATTACAAAAAATAATGTTTTAACTCATAAAAAGTAGTAGTTATGAAAAATGTATTATTCGGTTTAGCCGTAGGTGTAGTTGTTGGTTACGTACTTCGCAGGATGGAAGATCAAGGACAGTTCGAATGTCTGGAGAACGAACTCCACGGTCTTACAGATAAGGCGAAGAAAAAAGTAAAGGACGTGGTAGACACGGGTAAAAATCAAGTCGAATACGTCAAAGACAGAGTAGAACATATGGTTGAAAAACCTAAAAGTAATTAATCTACCTCCCTGTTATTAGGGTAAGAAAAAGAAGCTATCACAAAAAAAGTCAATGATAGCTTCTTTTTTTTCATTTTAGATGTAACGTTTTTTCAACTCCATTCGTCTTATAAGAAAAGAGTATAAATTAATTACACTTCATATGAGAACAAGAATGATGGCCTTATTTGCGTTGATCGCTTTTTGCGCAATGCCTATCGAGGCGAAGAAAGTAAAAGGAAATGGGGATATTATCACGAAAGAAATCTCCGTCAGAGACTATTCAGCGATAAAAGTCGGCTCAACCGCCATGGGTTATAGCGACAGTTGGTTCAGCCTATTCAGCCGTGGGGGAAATCCGTCGTACGTTTTCGGGTATACGCAAGGAGAATCAGCGTCCTTACGAATCACGATCGACGAGAACTTATATCCTTATATAAACGTTCAAGTAAAAAACGAAGAACTTTCAATCTCCACAGAGAATGGTACACAATTAAGCCCTACCCGATTTAAAATAGAGGGCACTTCCAAGAAGCTGGAAAAAATCCAAATGTCCGGTTGTATGGATTTTGTCCTGAGAAGCGCTTTATCCGGAGATGATCTGGAAATTATAGCGACAAGGGGTAGCGACGTGAAAATGGAGCAGCCAATCAACGTATCCAATTGCATAATTGAGGCGACCAGCGGTAGCGATATCATCATCAACGATCTTACTACCCGAATAATACGAGGCCGTGCCAGCGGAGGTAGCGATCTCAAGCTTACGGGAAAAGCGGAGAACGGCGAATATTCCGCCTCAGGTGGCTCGGATATCAAGGCTTATGATCTTATCTTGAACCAGTTGGAATGTTCCGCCAGTGGTGGCTCCGATATTTATACGCACGTAACCGATTATATCAAGGCTTCGGCAAGCGGAGGTAGTGATGTACATTACAAAGGTTCGGCAAGATCGGATACATCCACTTCCGGAGGAAGCGATATTATAAAAGAGGGTAATTAACACCCTCTTTTTTTACCCTCTTATACATTGAATTTTATAACAAAAGTACTTCCTTTTCCAACCGCGCTATCAACAGAAAGTGTTCCTCCATGAGCTTCCACGAAGTCTTTACTGATAGCCAGCCCTAGACCACTTCCTTGTACCTTCGTTCCCGGCACACGGAAATAGCGATCGAATATACTTTGATGATATCGGGGATCAATGCCCTTACCGAAATCTTGCACATAGATCTCCACGCTATGATCTTGCTGGCGGGCACCGATTATGATACGGCCATTCTCCGGGGTATAATGAATTGCGTTCGATAATAGATTCGTCAAGACCCATGCGATTTTCTCGCTATCCACGAAAAGCTTGGAAATCTTCTCCGGGTATTCCACCTCTATATGGCAATTGAAGCGATCAGCTTGCACTTGGTTCGCCTTTATCGCATACTCGATCAATTCGATCGGTTTGGTTATTTTCGGATTCAATTGTAGCTTGCCAGCCTCCACCTGCGTCATTTTCAATAGCTCACTGGTTATTTCCAGTAATCGATTACTACTTTCCTTGATACTTTCCGCCAGTGCTTTTTGCTCGTCGTTCATGGCTCCCACACGGGCATCCTCCAACAATTTCAGGCTCATCATGATCGCCGATATCGGAGTTTTCAATTCATGGGAGATCGTCGAGATAAAAGTGGTCTTAGCGGAATCCAACTCCTTAAACTCCGTGATGTTCTTCAATAAGATCACATCGCCCACATACTCCTCCGCCTCGCCATTCTCCGACACACGGATCGGTATATATTGCACTTGAAAATAACTTTCCTTATTATCCGCGTAAATTTTAAGCGGCTCTTTTTTCTCGCTCGGCTGGATCAGTTCCCGAACTAACCTGCGAAGCAAATCGTTCCGTAAGGATAATTCCGAGGCAGACTTTCCGATCACGTTTTCCCGCTTGAGATTCAAGATCGTCAAAGCCTCGTTATTGGCGAAAAGAATCTTACGATCCCGATCCAAGCCTATGATTGGCTCCGTGATACTATTCACGATAGCCTCTATATATTTCTTTCCTTGGATAATATCCGCCAACGTACTTTTCCGGTATTCCGTAAGCCGTTCCGCCATCCGGTTAAAGGATTTCGCTACCCCCTCGAATTCATCATATTTAGCGAGATCCAAGCGTTTTTCGTAATTATGGTTAGCGATCTCCATGATACCGTCCATCAACATACGGATAGGGGTATTTATCGAACGGGGGAAACGTATTAAAAAAGCGAAAGCGACCACCATACAAGAGAGGCCAATCCCCCAAATCCAAAATAAAGCCTTTTGAGACGTAGACTCCGCCACTTGGCTTTTCCTGTAGATAGAAGCCATATTCAAACTCATGACTTGATTTAAGGCGAGACGTACACGACGGATATTCTCCTCATTACGCTCTTTCGCCAATTGCTCGTATTGAGCGACTAGATGTGAGGTGGCCACGTTCTCATCGACCTCCGTGATATTCTTTTTCTGTAGCCCTAGGTTTTTCTCGAAATCTGCTTGAGCCGAAGGATCGCTATCGATTCGTTCCAGTGCATCCAGCATCCGGCGTGAATAGAGTAAAGAATTATAATTATCGGCCAATATGTTCCTTGTGTCGGCAGACATATCGGAGATGTTCTTTACCGATAGACCTCCCAGCAAAACGATCATGGCAAACAGCAGCCCGATTCCGTATCTTAGTTTTGTTTTAATCTTCAGACTCATAGGTGATGTATTTTAAGCGATTATTATTAAGTTTACGTTCAGCAAAGATAAAATATTTAGCAATGTCCGTTTCTCCTTGCATATCTTCAAGATGCTTTCGGGTATACATAAATGCAGAATATGAGACTAAAGCCCATACTCCTCAATCTTCCGATAAAGAGTAGTGAGGCCTATACCTAGAAGGCGGGAAGTTTCGGTTTTATTGCCTTTTGTGTATTTGAGCACTTTTTGGATATGCATTTTCTCTACGCCACTCAGGTCAAAACCGCTATAAGATTCCGTACTCGCCGCAGAGGAGGTTTGCATATTCAAAGGGAGAGCATCCAAGGTTAAGGTATCTCCATCGGCAATAATCAGGCTACGCTCAATTGCATTACGCAACTCACGTACGTTACCTTTCCAAGCTCGTTTTTTCAGGGCATCTATATATTCGGGCGAAATTGTTCGGATATTCTTTCCCATCTTGGAGGAAAAAGCAGAAACAAAGGCTTTTATATGGAGAGGGATATCCTCGACCCGTTCACGAAGCGCGGGAAGATGGATCTGGAAAACGGAAAGCCGATAAAATAGATCTTCCCGGAAATGCCCTTGCTCGATCTCTTTCTCTAAATCACGGTTGGTAGCGGCAATAATGCGTACATCCACTTTCGTAGGTTTCGTATCGCCGATCTTGATAAACTCCCCGGTCTCAAGGATACGGAGCAATTTCGCTTGCAAGTCGAAAGCCATTTCCCCGATCTCATCCAAGAAGATCGTACCTCCGGAAGCTTCCTCAAACAAGCCTTTTGTCTCTTTCAAAGCACCGGTAAAAGCCCCCGCTTTATGACCGAACATCTCGCTTTCCAATAAATCCCGACTAAAAGAGGAACAATTGATAGCGACAAAAGACTTCCCTTTCCGGGAACTATGTTGATGGATGGATTGAGCAAAGACCTCTTTTCCCGTACCGGTCTCACCAGTCAACAGAACTGGAACCTCCGTAGCCGAGACTTTCTGAGCCAACGCTATCGCCGCTTGGATAGCGGGTGATTTACCGACAATCGTATCAAACGAATATTGCCTCCCGACGGACGTAGCTTCCTTCTTTTGCTGTTGATAAGCGGCAGAAGCTTTCTCCATCGCTTTGGCTACCAGAGGAATGATCTTATTATTATCATCCCCTTTCGTAATATAATCGAAGGCTCCATTCTTGATTGCCTGTACGCCATCCGGAATATTACCATGCGCGGTAAGTAGGATGATCTCGGATAGAGGGCGGAGTTTCTTTAAGTCCGACACCAAATCCACGCCATTACCATCCGGCAAGAACACATCGCACAATACCACCTCCGGCGAATGTTGCTCCATCTGCCTCAGCCCCGCCTTACAAGTAGCAGCCTGTAAAACCTCGTATCCCTCCAAACCGATAATGCGTGAAAGTAAACCTAAAATCTGCTTCTCGTCGTCAATAATTAAAACTTTGCCCATACACCGGAGTTATTTGTTTGGGCACAAATGTACGCTTTTTACCTTTTTCCCAAAAGCATTAAAGCATACATGTTAACGCCGTCTTATTTAAAATCGTCACCTTTCTCCTTGTAATGCTGATAAATCCCTCATCCACCAATCTCCCGATTTCCTTCGATAAAGCCGGGCGGGTAACACCAAAATACTCTGCTAACTGCTCTTGGGTATGTTCTAGTTCCACGACATTCGAATCCTTTTGCTGATGTTCGAATAAGTAATAAATAAAGCGGTTCCGGATGCCACGAAACGAAAGCACCTTCAAACGAGTCATCGTACATTTATTACAGCTAGTACTGACGCAAAGGAAATTATGCAGGAATAACGGCATAGAATGCATTAAGGTAAATACAGACTCCTTGGTGCCCTTAAGCAATACCACATCCTCGTCGACGGTAAAAGTAGCGGGGAATTGGTTTTTCTCGGAAAAGATATGAGGCGTAGCGAACGTGCGTGGAGCCTGTATCGTCTCCACGCGCACGATGTTACCTGATACGTCCAAAACATCCACGTTCAATTTTCCCTCCAATAAAACATGAAGGGCGTTACAAGTCGTCCCTTGATGAATTATGGTTTTTCCTTTTGGATGCTCCTCTACTGTATATTCAAGTTTATCCAAAAACTCTTCCCGCATCTTAAGCGTAAAATTCTTAAAAAGCGGGATTTTAAACATATCGGTTATATCCATCGTATCTTGTTTTGAAAAAAGGTTTACTCCTGCAAATATACCCTTTTCCTTGAGAACTGTTACCATTTCGTCGCGAATATAGTTGGATTAATATTTATTGATAACCAACCCCAATCTTGCCAATGAGACGGATTTCCACCCTTCACGGCCTTCATGGTATTCGTACCCAACATCGTAGAATATCCTGCGGATAATTTCACGTCTTTCATAATTACCCAATCCACTTGGAAATCCAATTCCGAACCTAAACCTTTACTCAATTTATCATTACCTTCGTATACGTCGCCCGTGATGGAGAAATAATGATAGACTAAAGACAGGTTTACCTTGGAAGAAGGTTTATAAGCTACATTTATCTGATTATCCCATAAACCCGGATTCAATCCGTTGACAAAAGAGGAGGCGTAGAAATAATCCATGGCACCATAAAACTTATGATGGGTTCCGTACAGAGGATCAAACGCCTTATATTTCCCGTCGGCCCCATCCGAGCCACTCAGATAATCACTACCTACACCGATCTTCCATTGCGGATCGATTTGATAAGCGGCGTTTACCGCCCATAAGAAAGCGGAAACATCCCGTCCGCTTTTCGTCTTGCCGAATTGATAATAGATAGTACCACCTATCGTCCAGTTACTAGGCGTATAGATTAAGTTCGTTCCTAAGGTTTGCAGGTATTTTGTATCCGAGTTTTGTTTCTCGGCATCACCGCCTTCCATCCCTAAGTTCATAAACAAGAAGGATGCGTTAAAACTCTTGTCGAAGAGATGCTTATACCAAAGGGTTTGCATCGTTTTATAGGGTTGCGCACCCGGAGCGTAATACGTTCCTCCGATCGTTTTCTCATCATTCTGGTTGAATGCGAGAATTAAATGCAGTTGATTATTCGTGTTCTCGTAGCCTAGCTTCAAAGCATCATGATAACGACCGGCCACGTTCCAATCCAACGCCCCCATGATACGCTCGTCATCGTATACCAATGACTGGCGACCTAACTTAGCGAAGAAACCCGATCCGAAATCCAGCTTCGCCCACGCCTCATTCAAGATAAAACGGCCATTCTTATCGATCTGAGGATCCTGTCCCCATACTCCAACATGTTGCGCGGACAAGCCGATAGACAAACGATCCCGCTCATACCCCAAAGAAAGGCGGGCACGGTTATTGATAAACCCGGTGGACTCGGCATCTTTAGGCCGGGGGAATAAGACCCCGTTCCGGTACTCGGCTCTCGGACGTATCTGTACTTTCATCGAGAACGTGTTCTCTTTCGTATTTTGTGTTTCTTCCGCTTGCGCGAAAAGGGCCACGGAGAGCAAGCCCGCTACTAAAACAACTAGTTTTTTCATATACCTCTGATTTTAATTATTCCATATTATAAGTATGTACACTATATCCTTGCGCGGAGGGTAGATAATTCACGCCAACCCAACACACCTGTAGCAAAAGAAAAGAGAAAACCAAAAGCCCCAACGCCGCTGAATAACGCAAGCGGTGGTGAAGGCGATAATGGATATAAATCAAGTACCCCAACCAAGTGGCAGCCGCCCATGTCTCCTTCGGGTCCCAATTCCAATAATGCCCCCACGCCTCCTTGGCCCATAAAGCGCCGAACAGCATCCCAATCGTGAGAAAGGCCATACCGACATATACCAAGTTATCGCATAAACTCATCATCCCCTCGTCAATCCCCTTCCTCCTCGCACGGATCAGCAGGTAAATGGCGATAAGGGCAGCGGCGCCCAGCATGGCGTAAGAGAACATATAGACTATCACGTGCGGAGCGAACCACGGGCTTTGCAAAGCGGGCATCAAGGTCTTGTTATGTATCTCCGGCTTAAACAGATTGACACAGATAAAGACAAAGGCCAACAATGTACTAAAGGAAAGTATCCATTTATACCGCCAACGGACATAAGTGATCACGCCCGCCACCGGCAAGAAAAAAGAATACCATAGACGAGTCTCGCCCATCGTGCGCAAGGGCGGCCTCTCCAACGAGATCCACATCCCTATGATAAAAGCGGAGAATATAGCCAAGCCAAACACGGTCCAAGCGACAGCCCCCTTGGAAAAAGAAGGACGATAAGCCAACCATGCCCCACCTATCCAGCAAAATAACGTCGGAGCGGCGAAATAAATAAAGTAACTCCAATCCATACTATTCTTTTTTTACAGGAGCGGATAGGAATAATCCGATCGCCCCGGCTATCATCATTAAGATCCCTGTATAAACGATCGGCAACCATGGATCTCTCACCAACTCAAATACACTCATCCGGCTCCATTTACCTTTCGTCTCGTCGTAACTCAATTGGTAGATTTTCCATCCGGCAATAGAGAGTGGCTTATTCACCTCGATACACGCCTCCTTGGTCTGTTTATCTTTCGTATAGACCATTACGTCCGAGGCAAAGCGTCTCGGTTCCCGTTCCGGCATCACCATACTGACCGCATCATCCAGTTGGAGCGATATGTATGGAAAGATATAGCTGCCACAACTCACCCAGCCTTCCTTCTGCCGTCCGGTAAGTTCGTTACGTGCTTTTACGTATAAAGCGGTGGTCGCCCCCTCGGAGTGAAATTCCACGAAGTTTATCGTATCCTGCCCCATCACGCAAGCCGCCATCGGTAGTGAACGGGTAACCTCAACCTTCCAGCCTTGCAGGTTTCCGGCTAAGGGAATTTCCTCCACCAATATGTTCTCGGGTTGCTTTTCAGGAAGCACTTTTCCGGTCGTATTGTCGATTAGCATTAACTTAGGAGGATATTCATCAATCGTAAACGAACGAAGCTCGATGGCAAGCGGTAGTTCTATCATCTCGTTCTTCTCGTCCGAAGCCCTCCACTCAGGATTCTCCAGCGGAACCGTCATCCGTAAACGGCGTAAATCCCCGTTTCCCAAGATCGCCGCCAGCAGCGTGATAAATAAACCGACATGGTTCAGCATAAACGGAACATCCCTCCAGCGAAACGATACGATACGCTTCAATGTGACAAAGCCCAAGACAAACAAGAAATAGAGAAACAGCAGGATAAAAGGCCACGACATCGTAATCCGCTCGATACCCGGACCCACAAATCCCATAACCAACACAACTGACAAAAGAGCCGATAAAGAGGTAATGCTCGCCGTTAACCCGGAAAACCACTGGACAACCGTGATTTTCCGGCCAACAACAAACCCTATACATAGAACCAACAGAAAAATCAATCCTCCGGCCACATTCACCGGATATTGGAACAACCCTGCCTGAACCGGGCCGGTGATCAGTTGCAAGCCAAATCCCGTAATCAGTAAACCGGCACAGATGACCCAGCCTTCAGCATATCCCCAAGGTTGTTTCCACATAATCAAATGTTCTTCGCTAAACGATTATTTTCTTGCGCCTCTTTCACCCATTGAGGAACGATTGTATTTAGGAATTTTTCCTTGGCGGTACGTTCAGCGGCCATATCCAAACCGATATATTGCTGAGCCTTTTCTTTCGTAGAGAAGTCCGGCATCGGAACATCATCCGTATAACCTAATTTCGCTAACACTTTCGCGGTAGCCAGACGAGCCTGCATCGCCTTATCCAATCCATTGCCTAATATCCTTTGAATCTCTTGCGGAGCGTGGAACGCACCACCATGAGAAGCCACGCCGAAATCCCAACGCCATTGTGCCTGACGGATCAATTTCAATACATCTTTCATCTGATCCTCGGTAGCTCCCTTATCCCACGCGAACTTCGCCTCTACATGCGCTTTCGCCAACTCGGTCTCCAAACGGTTACGCATCTCGTTCGCCTTATTCTGACGCTCGTACACATTATTGCGTAAAGTCTCCTCGCTCTCACGGTGGCAAACCTGACACGTACGGTCGATCATAGCCAACGGGCTTTGGATATGGTGGTCACTATATTTCACGCCCCCCTCGCTCTTATACGGCATATGGCAATCGGCGCAAGATACACCCCGCTGCGCATGGATACCCATCTGGGAGATCTCATAATCCGGATGCTGTGCCTTTAAAATCGGAGCACGGCTTAGCTTATGCGTATAATCGGCGAAACCGGCCTCATCGTAATAAGCCTCCATATCCTCAACCGTAGAACCTTTATCCCAAGGGAAAGTCAAGTATTTACCATCGCCCTTGAAATAATATTCCACGTGGCATTGCGCGCAAACCAAGGAACGCATCTCTTGTTGAGTCGCTTTCGTGATGTCCTTGCCTTGACGCTGGAAAGCCTCGATCAAAGCCGGGCGACTGATATGCAGGTTCATATTCTCCGGCTCATGGCAATCGGCGCAACCGATCGGATTCACGATCTCTTTACCCAGAGAAGCCCATTTGCCCTTATAGAAATTATCCACGCCCATCGCTTGCATCATACGGGGAACATCCGGGCTTTTGCAAGTCCAGCAAGTAGCCGGTTGCGGCCCCTCGTTCTCTGTCATCGGAGCGCCTACACGCAACGTGTTACGCATATCCTCGATCGCATGCATATGCCCTCTCGGGGTAGAATAATCCTTAGAGAAAGCGTAACCAGCCCAAAGGATCACCATTTCCGGACGAGCCTCCAGAACATCGACCGCCTGATTTCCATTGTATAAACTCTTGAAACTCGTATCCGCCGTAGCCTCCCAAGTCTGGTACTCACGTGGATAATTCGATTCGAACTTATCATTGCGAGCCTCGATTCCTGTGATCTCCGTCTTCTTATTATTCATTACGCTAGTGACCTCCGCATGTCTCTCGTTCACGGAAGCAGCGATCATACCCAAAACAAAAACAACGACCATGGTTCCTCCAAACAGCAACCAACCTTGCCATGATTTTAATTTCTTTTCCATAACTATACTGATTTATTATTATTTACTTAGCATATCTTTTAACCAGTCCGGCGATACGGACTTCGGATAAGGCACCAACGCATTCGGTGTAGAAGACAGGCTGTTCGTACCTCCGTGCGGCACCTCGCGATGGCAATCCCAGCAAGCTTTCCCTTCTCCCGCCATTGCCATCTCATGATCGATCCTTCCGGTATTCACGAATTCCGTATTCAACTGCGTATGGCAACGGATACAGTTATTCATGATTACCTCCGCGCTCTCGTCGATCGCCTGTATCACTTGCGGTTCCCCTCGCATCATGAATACCGAGGCATGGCGCATTCCGTCCATACCTTTGAAGAACCACTTCTTCACGGCGTTCTCGTGCGGCACATGGCAGTCGTTGCAAGTGGCGTTACGGCTGTGCGAGCTATGATTCCATGTAGCATAATAAGGGCCCATAATGTGGCAATTCACGCAAGTAGCCGGGTCGTCGGACAAATAAGTCCACGCCCGGGAAGCATATAAGGTATAAGACCCCAGCCCGCAAAGGACACCTCCGGCTATGATAGCGGCTAGTTTCCAAGTTCTTGTCGGGAACAGCGTTTGTATTATTTCTCTTATTTTCATACCGCTGATTCTTTAATATTGGTTTATGAGACACAAATATCCTAAACTTGCGTGTAGGAAATTGTAATAAATATTACATTGCACGAAATTTTATGCGTAAAATGAAAAGATTGTTATTTATCTCGGTCTCCGCACTCCTTTTATGTTCTTCGTGCGTGAGTAAAAAGAAATACCTCCTTGCCGAGAACGGCCGGTTGGAGGCGATCGGACGTGGCGACGCCTTGAAGGAGGAATTGATTAAATGCAAGGACGATAACGACGCGCTCAACAACCGGATCGCCGCCTTGATAAGGGATACGACCACAATGGGGCGTGATATCCGTAATTACCAGACCATGTTGAATACCAATATGGGTGAGCAGGACAAGCTGAATGCCTTGTTACAGCAAAAGATGAGTGAGCTGGACGAGCGTGAGCGTACCATCAACGAGCTACAGGATATGATGAACGCACAGAACGAAAAGGTACAGAATTTGTTGAGTAGCGTGAAAGACGCTTTGCTGGGTTTCAACAGTGATGAGCTGACCGTAACCGAGAAGAATGGTAAAGTATATGTAGCCATGTCGGATAAGCTTCTGTTCCAATCGGGTAGCGCAAAGGTCGATAAACGAGGCAAGGAAGCGTTGGCTAAGTTGGCCGAGGTGTTGAATAAGCAAAACGATATAGACGTTTATATAGAGGGCCATACGGACAGCAAGCCGATCAATACCGCCCAATTCAAGGATAATTGGGATCTAAGCGTGATCCGTGCGACCTCCGTAGTGCGTATCCTTACCAAGGATTACGGGGTGAATCCGCTACAGATACAACCTTGTGGTCGTGGGGAGTTTATGCCGGTCGCTGATAACGAGACCGCCGATGGACGTAGCAAGAACCGCCGTACGGAGATCATCATGGCTCCTAAGTTGGATAAGTTGATGCAGATGTTGCAGTGATAATGTATTGTCAAGCTCCGGGTATTATCTACTGCCGGAGCTTGGCTAAAACGTTCACTCTTCTAAATGATAGACAACACATCGATACCTCAATTCCGATGGTTTACAAGGAATCCATACATCCATATCCTCTCCTGTAGTAATGGAACGAATGATGTGTAGGAGGGCTGTATCATACATATCTGTTGTTTCTCCGACAGACATCATTGATCTATAAGCACACGACCGGATATGGAATTGAATATCCGCAAGATCATATACCTCAGATCTAAGATAAGGATAAAAACCGACCCTAGAGTTTATGGTATCATTCCAAACCCATAAACTAGTACCATCATCTTGATATGTATGTTCCGTCCTTACCACATAGGACTTATAGGTATAAGAACCCGTATAACCAAACTCATCCCCTACGCCATAAGGCAAATACCCTTCAGTCGTAGCCAGTTCATGCGCTAGAGTGAACCCTATGATATCCAAGGTATCATCACTTACCTTCTCTATCATCGACTCTGAATGCAAATCATTTTTTCCCAGATCCACATCCCGTGAGCAAGCCACATTAAAGCCCGTCATAAAAGCTAGACATACAACTATTAAATGTCTCATATCATTTTATATTTTTAATTGATCAAAGTTTACACGAAGATAACGCCATCGCAACTCCTCCGGTCGCATAGGAAGCCAGCGATCGATCTTCTCTCCATCCGAATTCTTCTCTACATATATTAAATAGGTACATGCTATCACTTGCCTCTTATCATCTCGCATATGCTGCGAACTGATAACGAAGCCTTGCGAACTAAAATCCTTCAAAAAACCCGCTTTCTCTTCCGCATACGAGTTCTGGCCTATATCATAAATACTATCCTCTAAAGAAACCACCTTTGCCTCATACGAGAAATAGAGATAAGAGGCATTCATATCAAACTCGCGCGCAACAACCTCCGGCAATGTTCCCCATTTCGCGTCATACGCCTCACAAGCCGTGAAGCCCTTCACCAATATGGAGTCCATCCCTAAGTCACCCCCCAGATGAATCGTATCCGGCCTTGAATATAAAGTCATCTGATTAGCGATTTTAACCTCATCATCCCCACAAGCAGCCAGAAATAGAGCTATAAATAGCCCACACAAAAACAAACCTTTATTCATATCCACTCTCTTTTATTTTATTTAAAATGAAAACGATATAGATAAGCAGATATTGCTTGAGCGTAACATTTATCCCATGAAACCCAAGCCTTCATACACAAGCCATGCTGGTTTATTATCCGGATTCCATAAGTAAAAAACAGCATTCCAAATTTACCGCTTGCATTTGATAGCGAAATACAAGATATACAAGAAAGCGATCAACGGGACGATGAAGCCCAGCGCCATATTCTCCTCGCCGATATATCCCATCAGCATCGGACTGAAAGCGCCGCCGGCGACTCCCATCACGATATAAGAAGAGGCTTTCTTGGTATAAACGCCCATACCTTCCAGCCCCAACGCGAAAATCGTAGGGAACATGATGGACATGAAGAAAAAGGATAAATAAAGAGCGTATAGCGAAAGCGTACCTACGGAAGCCACCACCAAAGCCATACAAACGGCACTCAACAAAGAATACCAAGTCAGCAAGCGGCCCGGAGCCAACCACTTCATCGTAAAACTACCGCTCAAACGCCCGATCATAAACAAAGCCATTCCACCGAATGCCAAAATACGAGACGCTCGCAAATTACTGATACCCGGGTTCATCTCCGTCACGTAATTAATAAAGAACCCGAAGATTCCCGTCTGCGCGGCGCAATAACAGAATTGGGCGACCACGGAACGTACAAACTGCCTACGTTTCCATAGGAAGGCAGCGGGTTTCTCCTCGACAATAGCGGTCACCTCCTCCTCTTCTTCCGGCTTAATTTCCGGCAACTTCGTGAAAAAGAAGAGCAAAGCCACGAACAAGACGATACCACCTACCAAGATATAAGGTTTAGCCAACGCCATCGAATCTCCCTCCGGTGCCCCGAATATCAACAAACCACCTACCAAAGGCCCTAATATCCAACCTAACCCATTAAAAGACTGGGATAAGTTCAGCCGTTGGGCAGCGGAAGCGGACGGCCCCAATATCGTAGAATAAGGATTCGCCGCCGTCTCCAAGATACAAAGCCCGCAAGCGATCACAAACAAGGCGATCAGGAAAGGCGTAGCCGAATGCAAGAAAGCCGCCGGGATAAACCCGAAAGCTCCGATAGCGAACAATAGCAAACCCATGATAATCCCTTTCCTATATCCGTAACGTTTCATGAACGCTCCCGCCGGCAACGCCATCAAGAAATAAGCGATATACGTAGAGAATTGCACCAAGCCGCTCTCCGCCTTGGTCATCGTGAAGACTCCTTGGAAATGCTTGTTCAGCACATCCAAGAGTCCGTGGGCGAATCCCCAAAGCAAGAACAAACTCGTGATCAAGACAAACGGGAATAAATAAGATTTCCCTCCCGGGGCGGCCACCAGCGACTGTTTCTTTTGTTTTTCCATCCTTCCGTCTATTTACTCGCACCCGGCAATTTAAACATACATTCCATTAACTGCCATTTCTCCGACGAGGAGCTTCCCGGAGCGGCTTTCTGATACCTCGCCACGAAGTCCTCCCATTCCGCTTGCTTATCCATCGTCGCCAAACGGGCGAACGCCGCATCCCAATCAAAATCATCCGGCGTCTCCACGATCATGAACAACCGGGTTCCCAAACGGTAAATCTCCATATTCAAGATCCCTACCGCACGGATTCCTTCCGGTATCTCCGGCCACATATGTTCCGGCGAATGCCAATAGCAATACTCTTTTATCAACTGCTCGTCCTCTTTCAGATCCAAGGTCTGACAATATCTTTTCATAACATTGTTCTTAAAATGAAGTCGCGAAGGTACAAAAGTATCCTTAATCCAGATAAACATCTTCGCCCGGATGCTTATAATAGGCGTACATCCGTTGGATCTGCTCCGGCAGCACACGCTCCAAGGACAACGGGGGCAACCCCTCCAATCGAAAGAAGCCTTTCCCCAAGATATCGAAGGTCTCGGTAAACGACCCGCCCTTCAACTCGCAAAGGATAAAAAACTTATATACATAATAAGGTATAGCGGGATGCGGATGCTTGCTCATATCCATCACGGCCAGCAAGCGGACCGGAAGCACATCCAAGCCCGTCTCCTCTTTCACCTCTTTCGCCGCTACCTCTTTCGGGGAATACCCCACATCGCTCCATCCGCCGGGCAACGACCAACATCCGTCCATTTTCTCACGGACCAGCAAAATCTCGTCTTTCTCGTTAAAGACAACCGCACGGATATCGACTTTCGGGGTTACATACTCTTGGGCCGGGCGGTAACCACTCGCCACATCATCGGGCTTCAATCCGGTAGCCAGAGCCGTTATCTCATCACTTAGGCGGCTCAACTCTTCATAACGTTCCGTATCGTACTCGCTTAATGAATAAACCAACCCCGTCTGAGACAAGGCCCGGATACGCTGGCCCAATAAAATCAATTCCTTACTTCTAGACATAATAGCTTTACTGTTTTAGATAACATGATCCCATATGATTCATGAATAGAACGTCTAAAGATAAAAGTTATTATCCAGTCCGTCATTCTATCGTGCCAAAATAACGTATATTATGCCAATATTACAGATTCCCGTTTCATTGTATCTTATTCCAGTTTCTAAAAGATATTATTCCCTGCACCCGCATCCCCCGAAACATAAGTTCCCCATGCGTGGGTTAAACCTTATTCAATCTCTTTCATCCGAGTTAACACACACATTATCAGATTGGCATGCCATTTGAAGTATCTATAGCGAATTCGAGCTTAAAAAGGACGAGTTCAGAAATAAGAATAGTAAATAGAATGTTTAACTAATAATTGGAGGACTGTATTATGACACCGATGAGAAGAAGTCAAAATTGGTTACCGTATGTATTCAATGATTTATTTGACAACGACTGGATGATAAAAGCAAACTCTACAGCTCCAGCCATCAACGTGATAGAATCCGATAAGGATTATCGAGTTGAGGTAGCCGCTCCCGGTATGACGAAGAACGATTTCAACATCAAGATCGATGAGAACAACAACTTGGTCGTATCTATGGAGAAAAAAGAAGAAAAGAATGAGGATAAGAAAGACGGACGCTATCTGAGACGCGAATTCTCTTATAGCAAGTTCCAACAAACCATGGTTTTGCCTGACAATGTAGAGAAAGACAAGATTGAGGCGAAGGTTGAGAACGGCGTCTTGAGTATCAGCATACCGAAAAGAACTGAGGAAGAGGCTAAAATGGCCGAGAAAGTAATCGAGATCAAATAACCTCGATACACTTTCCTTCGTAAAAACTCAACAAAACCGATAATGGCTTGTTCTATTTATAAACAACATAAAATAGAATAAGCCATTATGATTTTAAGCAGAAAATTATCAGATGCTCTAAACGAGCAAATCAACATGGAGATGTGGTCATCCAACCTATATTTATCCATGTCGGTACATTTCACTCAGATAGGGCTGGATGGTTTTGCGCATTGGACGTTAAAACAATCGCAAGAGGAACTTGAACATGCCTATAAAATGATCGATTACTCCATCAAGCGTGGCGGACAAGTGACGATCGGAGTAATTAATTCCGTTCCCACAGCATGGGGAGAGCCGTTGGAGATTTTCCAGCATATCTACGAGCATGAGGTGCATGTATCCGGATCAATCGACAAGATTGTCGATATCGCTTCCGAAGAGAAAGACAAGGCGACACAAGATTTCCTATGGGGTTTCGTTCGGGAACAGGTAGAGGAAGAGGCTACAGCGAAAAATATTGTCGAGAAACTTAAATTATACGGAGAACATCATGCCGTATTAATGGATCATCGATTAGGAAAAAGATAAACGAATACCTGCTTGTCATGCCTATAAATGGGCCTAAAAAGCCATGTCGTCTTCTTGGGATGGCATGGCTTTTTTATAGAGGTCAAAGCCCTAAAGCCTGACGAATCGCCTCACTCCACAATTCGCCTAACCGGACCGCTCCTTTCTCATTCGGATGAAGATAGAACACTCCGGAGTTACCCTTCTCCGCTTGGAAATCTGTCAAATGGTTTTCCTTAAAGTAATCAAATCCCTTCGTATCTCCCAGAAAGACTTGTCCGGGAAAATGAGACGCATAATAATCGACTAATCGTTGTATTTGCGGATAATAATCTTGGAGCCTTCGTAAGCCTTCTTCCAAATATTTAGCCCCATTATACGTATTCGGGCTATACCATAAAGGACGATGTACCACAATACGGCAATTCGGGTATAAAGCTAATAAGCGATTGATAATTGTCTTCATATTCTCATAATACCGCTCGGGCGCTACCGGGCAACCGTTCGTGCCTTCTATCGCGCTATCGTTCGTCCCCAGCATAATAGAGAATACCAAATCCGCCCAAGTCTCATCCTTAAATTTATCGGCAGCACGTACGGCCCACGGGAAAAGCGTATTCGTATCCGGCAAATAATCAACGGTAGTGCATCCGCTCTGTCCTCTATTGGAATACTTGACTGAAGCCACTTCCGGGCACTTGCTTAAAAACAACGCAGCCTTTACAGGAGGCGCATCATGGACAGGCTTCGGTAACCCGGCGCCAAACGTGATACTATTCCCGATAAATACGATATTCACATAACGTTTATTGTTTGCGGCTGAAGCAGACCAACACATAACGATACTTATTAAAATACATATGATTCCCTTAATTTGTCTCATGGCTCCCATTCAATTGATTCTCCTGCGAAGGTAAGAATAATTTGATTATCTCGGGATGTTTTTCAAGCCAAGCACGGGCTGATCGCGATTCCGTACGTGTCCCGTCTTCCATATAATACATCAATTCGCTCAGTTGTTCATCGGTTAACTTAAAGTTCTTGAAAAAAGAGGCTGCATATGGATCTTTCTCAGAGAATCCTTTCGTAGCGATAACCTCGATATGCTCCGAGTCTCCAAATTCCTCTTTCGGGTCTTCCAAGAATTTTAACGGATAACGTGAGAACATCCAATGAGGGGTCCATCCGGTAACCACGATCCATTCGTTCGCATCAATCGATTTCTTCAAGAAAGCAACCATCGTAGCCCCACTGGAAGATTTCAAATCAAAATCCAAAGAATAATCTTGAACCGCCTTATCCGCCGAGTTCATCAAACCGGCACCGGCATCGATCCCTATAATCTCACCTTTAAACTGATCTTTATGGGCATTCAAATCCTCGATGGAACGAATGGTAACGTACTCCGGAACTACCAAGCCCAATTTCGCATGCTCATAAACCGTTCCGAGTGTCTCAAGCCGGTCACCGTATTGTTCCATATAATCCGCATGGGTCACCGGTAACCATGCATCCATGAACACATCCGCTTTTCCCGAAGCGACAGAAGTAAAGATCGGGGCGATATCCGCATTTTTTAATGTTACCCGATATCCTTGATCCTCTAATATCACTTTGGCTAAGTTGGTCATAGCGATGCCCTCCGCCCAATTAGCGTACGCTATCGATATTTTCTTTCGATCCTTGCTATCCACACAACTGAAAATAAATTGTAAGGTCACTAAAAGCATACAGCATCCAATAATAATCGTAAATCGTCTCATATATCTATTTCTTTCTTTTCTATGTTTCTTATTTCTTTTGTTTATTCACTTTACCTTTCGCCCAGCCCTGCGTAATACGGTCCAAGATAATAGCCAAGATAACGACCGCTATACCTCCTTCGAAACCTAAACCTATTTTCATTTGCGTAATTCCTCGCAAGACAATCTCACCCAATCCTCCTGCCGAGATCATGGCCGCTATCACTACCATAGAAAGTGAAAGCATGATCGTTTGATTCACTCCCGTCATGATCGTAGGCAAAGCCAATGGCAATTGCACCTTATAAAGCAACTGAGAGGAAGTAGCGCCAAATGAGCGGGTAGCCTCCACAATATCGGCCGGGACTTGACGGATTCCCAGATCGGTCAGCCGTACAACCGGAGGCATGGCGAAAATCACCGTTGCGAAAGCGCCGGGTACCGGTCCCAAACCAAAAAACAAAACGGCTGGTATCAAGTAGACGAAAGCCGGCATCGTTTGCATCAAATCCAAGACCGGATGGATGATCTTATCCGCCCGATCACTGCGTGCGGTCCAAATTCCTAACGGAACTCCGATCATCAAGGCGATGATGGTAGAAGACAGTACCAAGGCCAAAGTCTGCATCGTTTCCACCCAGAAACCCATTCCGTAAATTAACAATAGACCCAATGCCGTGAACACGCCGACTCCTTTTCCTGCCTTGAACCAAGCCAACAATGCCAAGCCCAAAATCATCACATAAAACGGAATCCAAGTCAGCCCATCTTGAAAAGCATCGATAAATCCTCCGACCCCATCATTTATCACATCAAAAAAACGAGCGAAATGCTCAGTCAGCCAATTAATGGCAATCTCTATATATTTTCCTATATTTATCATAATTCTATCGCATTTTGAACAATTTGATCTATTTCCTCTTTATCCTTCCCCGTCATCTCGATTATAATCGATGAAGTAGAAACCAAGCCAGCCAATTGGTTGGCCTCATTAACGACCGGTAAGGCCTGCCGGATCTCCGGTAACAAAGGAAGCATATCCTCAACCGTCGTGTTTTCCAGAACCGAAGGCACCTCTTTCATCACAATCGATGAGAGATCATGATTCCCTGCTTTCCGAAGAGCCAAGACATCTTTCAAACGAACCTCGCCCAGAAATTGCCTATTCCCATCCACGACCGGCAATACATATAAGTTTTTCTCTTTCATTTTCCTCAACACGGTCTCCGGGCCATCTTTACGGATACGAGCGACAACCGGCTGGGTTATCATAATCGATGAGGCCGTAACGATACGTCCACGATCTACATTTTCCGTAAATCTAGAGACATAATGATTGGCCGGATCTGTCAAGATCTCCTCAGGGGTACCTACTTGCACGACCTCCCCGTCTTTCATAATGGCGATACGATCCCCCAACTTAATCGCCTCGTCAAGATCATGCGTAATAAAGATGATCGTTTTTTGCATCTTCTCTTGTAGTTTCAATAGCTCATCCTGCATCTGTACACGGATCAATGGATCTAAGGCAGAAAAAGCCTCATCCATCAAGAGCACCTCGGGATCATTCGCGATCGCACGGGCCAATCCGACACGTTGCTGCATACCTCCAGACAACTCGCTAACCTTCTGGTTCTCGTATCCTTTTAACCCTACTAGGGCTACACTTTCCACAGCTTTCTGGTCTCTTTCTTTTTTAGGAACCCCTTGTAACTCCAAGCCAAAAGCGATATTACTCAATACCGTGCGATGGGGCAGCAATCCAAAATGCTGGAAAACCATAGCCATTTCCTTACGCCGTATATCCAATAATTCTTTATCCGAGGAAGTCGTTATGTTTTTTCCGTTGATAAAGACTTCTCCCAAAGAGGGTTCGTTCAATCGGTTAATACAACGTAACAGCGTAGATTTTCCACTTCCGGAAAGTCCCATTATCACAAATAACTCCCCTTCCTCAATCTTTAGGTTCGCATTACGTACAGCTACCGTGCAACCCGTTTCTTTCAAAATGTTTTGTTTACTTTTTCCCGCTACTAGCATTCTTTTCGCACGCATTTTCTCCGGGCCGAAAAGAATAGATAAATTCTTTATTTCTATTTTCGTCATATAAAATCTTTGATTACAGGTATGATACAAAAAGATTAGGCCATAAGTCCAGAATTTCTTATGGCAAAACATAAACCAAAAGCATATATAAGTTAATGCTTATTATGGAAATTGACTACAACCTAAATCATCTCTTATGTAGACAACCGAATTTCAAAGAGTTTTGTTCACTAGTTTTTCCAACTATTGGGTCTTTTCATAGGTAAAGTGAAAATAAATGTAGAACCAAATCCTTCTTTGGACATCACAGAAATATTACCGCCCATTTTTAATACCAGACCTTTACAAATTGCTAATCCCAATCCGACTCCTTGCTCAAAATCGCTTAATTGCACGAACCGAGCAAAGATATTATCCAATTCATCCTTGGGAATGCCACAGCCTGTATCCGAGACATAAAACTTAACCATTTTCCCCTCAGCCTCAAGCGTATATCCAAACCAGATACTACCTTTCTTGGTATGCTTAACCGCATTCGTCAATAAATTCATGCAAATTTGCCATAATCGATTCCGATCTATATTAAATATGATATCGGAACATGCATCCAAGGTTATTTCCACCCCTTCCGGCTTACGTAATTGTATGGAGTTATATATATCTTTCATAAAGGAGGGTAAATAAACATCCATATAAGTAAACGTCATCATATCAGACTCGATTCTGGAAATATCCAAAACATCATTTACTATACTTAAAAGTAAATCATTGTTCATCTTGATCAAGCTAATATAATTTTGACGCAATTCCAAATCCTCCTCCACCCCTAACAAATCAGAGAAGCCGACAATAGCGTTCAATGGTGTACGGATCTCATGGGTCATATTCGCTAAGAAAGTTGACTTAAGCATATCCGCCTCCTCCGCTTTTTCCTTGGCACGGATCAAGTCTTCCTCAAACTCCAATCGTTCTTGATCATCGATCATACAGCCAACAATCAAATTCGGAAAACCATTCTCATCCTTCTCATGCGTCTTACCGATCACCTCATAGATCCGATAGGTGTTATCATCGTTCTTTAGACGAAAATCTATTTTATATTCATCCAATTTATTCGTACGGATCGTATTGAATAGATAGAAAAAGTCGCCAGAATCGTCCGGGTGACGAAGTTGCGGCAAAGCCTGACAGATGAACTGATTACGTTTCAATAAACTATTGGTCGTGCCATAAAACTGGAAACAACGGTTACAATGTACTTTATCGCAAGACTTAAACCGGCTGAAATTAAAAGAATAAGTCGTAATCTTGCTATTCTGCAAAGCAAGCTCCATCATCATCCGGCTTTCGGACAACTTACTGCTTAACGCCTCATTCGCTTTCTCCTGCTCAACGAGCTCCGATACATTCCGTATATAAATAATCACATACCGGTCATGTACCGGTACCAACCGTAGTTTAAAATAAACGATCGGAGCGTTATGTCCCGGAATCGATAAATCTAAATTCATGATCTCCGACTTATTCAAGCAACTTTGCACGATCGCGGCCACACGACACTTAGTCTCATCCGGATAAATGAAACCCGGAAGATCATCGATACGCCGATTGATCGACTCCGGCGTTATACAAGTCTCCACAGCATAAGCGATAATCCTCTCTACAACCAGTTGCTTGTTTACCAAAAGGATCGTATCAGGAACCGCTTCCGCCATCTTTTGCGACATGTCCGTCAATTCCTTCAATTCCCGGTCATAACCGGCTGCCTCCTGCCCGACCGCCGGATTACCCGTTAATAATAAGGTATACCCAAGAATATCTCTATCCTCATTCATTGAGGGGATGATGGAGTACGGTACAGGCAAAGAACCGGAAACCACGCTTCCCCCACGCAGATATTGTTTTTGAAGATCGGTCAACAAATCTGTACGAAAAAGATTATTTAATAAGAAGTCCGCTTCATTCGTAAAAGGAAATTTCTCGTTTAAGGACTTATTTATATCAATTAGTGCACCGTTTTTATCATACAGAGCACCTCCCATGGGATAATATGTAAAAAAATCTGTCAGCAAACGCTGTTTTACCTCGGAAACCTCCATATACTTTCTTTATTAACATCAATAAGTTACAAAGAAATAAAATCTTTGAAAATCAGAGAAATTTTAAAGCATAAACTTTAGGTCTATTTCACAAGAAAATCAGTCTCTTTACTAAAAAGCAACAACAAACCTTCACTTACGCTTGTTACTTAACAAACAAATTAATTATAATATGAAAGCATTAATAGGTAAAAAGGCACCGGAATTCCACGCTCCGGCAGTAGTGAATGGCAATGAGATCATCGAGGATTTCTCTTTGGAACAATATGTAGGCAAGAAGTATGTAGTCATGTTTTTCTATCCGATGGACTTTACATTCGTTTGCCCGACAGAATTACATGCCTTCCAACAAAAGTTACAGGAATTCGAAAGACGTAACGTAGCGGTGGTTGGTTGCTCCGTCGATTCTCAATTTTCTCATTTCGCATGGTTAAACCAAGATAAGAATAAAGGAGGTATCCATGGGGTGACTTATCCACTCGTATCCGATTTTTCCAAAACCATCTCTGAAAACTTTGGCGTATTGGCCGCTGATTATATTACGAACGAAAGTGGAGAACTTATCTCCAGAGGAAATCCGGTCGCTTACCGGGGTCTGTTCCTGATTGACAAAGAGGGCTTGATCCGTCATTATGTAATCAACGATTTACCATTAGGCCGTAACGTAGACGAGGCTCTCCGTATGGTCGACGCCTTACAGCACTTCGAAGAATATGGCGAGGTTTGCCCGGCAAATTGGTCCAAAGGAAAAGACGCCATGAAAGCGACAAACGCAGGAGTCTCTAATTATTTAAGCCATCATTGATATATTGCAAGAAAGGGGGCTAGGCCCCCTTTTTTATACTATTGAGACAATCGTTTACACTTTCCCGAGATATGCGAGATATCTAGACGTAAGATATTAGTCCGGTAAAAAGATTTCTCAATATACTTTTCGCCGATCTCCTTAAACGCCGATGAATATTTATTCACGAGTAGCCGCAAGGCATACCGACGCTCTTCTTCCGGCAAATCCAAATCCATCTCTCCAAAAGCGATAGTGCTCTCGTAACCTGTCGTGAATTTTCCCGGAACGATTTGTGTAGCGCCAACTACCGTGAAACTCACTTTCGGGTTTTCTCGTAGACATTCCAGCTTATACCCTTCCGGAGCGCAATGGAAATAAATAGAATCCCCTTCCTTTACATAATTGATCGGGATTCCATACCCATACCCATTTATCCCCGACATGGCCAAAAAACCATATTCCGCCTCCTCCAATAAACGAATTGCCAACTCATTATCCAAAATCCGGTCTTTTCGTCTGATCTCTCTAAACATAGGTCTAATTTATTTATAAACGAGTATAATACACTAATCGTGGCAAATCTATAAAAAAATAATATACATTTGCGTCATAAAGTTGACACATGATAAATATTATAGATCTATGAGAGCAAGAATAACCTTATTATTATTCGCCATTCTTTACAGTTTCACTTGTCTGGCACAAACTAATTTTGAAAAACACTTCACGAAGAAAAGTCTCCGGATTGATTTCGCATTGAGTGGAAATTGGGATTTCCAAGCCGCCGCCATACAACAACTCCGGGAAGAACCTGTCTGGGCGGGGCCGGTCAAAAACTTGATCGATCCGTTTGGTTATGGAGGGTATTGTATTAATGTATATGATAAAGCCGGTAAAGAGTTGATCTACTCACGAGGATTCAATACGTTATTCGAAGAATGGAGAAGTACAGAGCAAGCGAAGACCGAGACACAATCTTGGACAAATAGCATCTCTATCCCCTATCCGAAAGCTCCTGTCATCATTGAGATTACGGCAAGAGACAAGGCCGACATGCAGTTCCATCCTTTATTGAAACAGGAGATTGATCCGGCCAGTATTTTTATTGACCGGGGGAAACTCAAGGAAAACCGGATCACAAAAATCCAATATAACGGGGATTCCTCCGGGAAAGTAGACCTCGTATTCTTAGCGGAAGGTTATACGGCGGACGAGCAAGAGAAATTTGTAGCTGATGCCAAACGTTTTACGGAGGCATTGTTTAAGACCCCGCCTTATGACACTCGCCGGGAAGATTTCAATGTCTGGGCGGTAGATGCCGTTTCGGAAGAATCGGGAACAGATGTATCCGGTAAAGGTATATTCAAGAATACCGCATTGAATTCCGGTTATTATACGTTTGGGGTAGATCGCTATTTAACCACCCCGGATATGAAGTCTATACGTGACGCCGTATGGAACGCTCCTTGCGACGCAATCTTCATCTTGGTAAACACGGACGCTTACGGTGGTGGCGGTATGTATAATTTTTATGCCATGGGAACCGCCGATAACCCACGTACCCCGGTCGTATTCGTTCACGAGTTCGGACATAGTTTCGCTGGTCTAGCCGATGAATATTTCAGTTCCGAGGTCGCTTATCAAGATTTTTATAATTTGAAGTACGAGCCTTGGGAACCGAACATCACGACCTTGGTTAACTTCGATGCTAAATGGAAAGATCTTCTGCCGGCTAATACACCGGTACCTACCCCATTAGATGACGCTCATAAAGATAAGGCAGGCGTATTCGAGGGAGGCGGTTACATCGCTAAAGGCATTTATCGCCCGATGGATCACTGTATGATGCGTGATTACGCTCCATTCTGTCCAGCTTGTAGCCGGGCGATCTTACAGATGATCGATTACTTCACGGATAAACCGATAAAACATTAATAAGGAAAGAACGGGTACCCTAATAGCTTTGTTACATCAACTATTAAGATACCCGCCAGCACTAACCTATCAACATTTATTTCATCATCGGAACTTCTATCAAAAGAACTTTAGCGTGCTTCAAGACTTCTATCGTAATGCTTTCGGTTTCCCAGAATCCGGCCCCGTCACGCTTAGACAGGATCGTATTACTTACCTCCACCTCTCCGTCGATCACGAATAAATAAACCCCATTATTTTTACTATGTAGCTTATACTCCTTTACTTGACCGGCATCTAGGTTTCCTAAAGAGAACCAAGCGTCTTGGTTGATCGACGCAGGAGCGCTACCGTCCGGAGCGATGATCAAGGACAACTTATTCTTTTCCGAAGTAACCGGACGCACGTCATAACTGGCATAATGAGGCTTGGTATTCTCCTCACGGGGAAATACCCATATTTGCAAGAACTCCAATTGTTCATTACCGCTGTCGTTAAACTCACTATGCACGATACCGGTACCGGCGCTCATCACCTGAATATCTCCCGGCGTAATCACCTCGCTATTCTTTATGCTATCCCCATGGCGTAAATATCCCTTTAACGGGATGGAGATAACCTCCATATTCTTATGTGGATGCATATCGAATCCCTCACCCGGTGCCACGGAATCATCATTCAATACACGTAGCATCCCGAAATGAACCCTTTCCGGATTGTAATAATTAGCAAAACTAAACGTGTGATGTGTTTTCAACCAACCGTGATTCGCATACCCTCTGGATTGAGCCTTATCAACTACAACTCTCATATTTTCCTCCTTTTTAAATCTACATTAATAACAAATCCATAACTATAAATGTTGCGTGACGCATATTTCGAACATTTCATGTAAACATGTGATTCATATATGAACAGAAATCGCTACTTTTGCGCAATTAAAAAAACTCATCCTGTAAATATAAAATCTTATGGCAATCTACTTAAACGATGTATCGAGAACATTTGGTGAGTATTTACTTATTCCCGGTTTAACCACCAAAGAATGTATTCCCGCAAACGTTTCCTTGAAAACGCCGCTTGTGAAATTCAAGTCTGGCGAGAAATCCGCTATTGAATTAAATATTCCTTTCGTTTCCGCAATCATGCAATCGGTTTCCGGCCCTAAACTGGCAATCGAGTTGGCTCGCAACGGAGGACTTTCCTTCATCTTCGGCTCGCAACCGATCGAGAGCCAAGCGGATATGGTTCGCAAAGTAAAGAAATTCAAGGCCGGATTCGTTATCAGCGACTCTAACCTTACGCCCGAGAATACCTTGGCCGACGTGCTTGAGCTAGTCCGCCGGACAGAACATTCTACGATTGGTGTGACAGATGATGGTACGCCTAACGGCAAATTGCTAGGTATGGTAACCAGTCGCGATTACCGTGAAGGCAAAGACCCGATCGACATGAAGGTGAAAGATTTCATGACCCCGTTCGCTAAACTAATCGTTGGCGAGCTAGGCATGACCTTGAAAGAGGCGAACCAGATTATCTGGGATCATAAGTTGAATACATTGCCAATCATCGACAAGGATCAGAAGCTTCAATACTTCGTATTCCGCAAGGACTACGATAGCCACCGTGAGAATCCGAAAGAGTTATCCGGCGGAGATAAGAAATTATTAGTAGGTGCCGGTATCAACACCCGCGACTATAAGGAACGTGTTCCGGCATTGGTAGAGGCTGGCGTTGACGTATTGTGTATCGACTCTTCCGACGGCTATTCCGAATGGCAGTACGAGACCTTGCACTGGATCAAGGATACCTACGGAGACAAGGTACTGGTTGGAGCCGGAAACGTGGTTGACCAAGATGGTTTCAACTACTTGGCTGACGCCGGAGCGGATTTCATCAAGGTAGGTATCGGTGGTGGTTCCATCTGTATCACCCGTGAGCAGAAAGGTATCGGTCGCGGACAGGCTACCGCCTTGATCGACGTAGCGAAAGCTCGCGACGAATATTTCAAGAGACACGGCGTTTATATCCCTATCTGTAGCGATGGTGGCTTGGTACACGATTACCATATGGTATTAGCGTTGGCTATGGGTGCCGACTTCCTGATGATGGGCCGTTATTTCGCCCGCTTCGACGAGTCTCCTACGAAGAAGATGAAAATCGGAAACAACTTCGTGAAGGAGTATTGGGGTGAGGGATCTAACCGTGCGAAGAACTGGCAGCGCTATGACATGGGTGGAAACGAGTCCTTGAAATTCGAGGAAGGCGTGGACAGCTATGTACCGTATGCCGGAAAATTGAAAGATAATTTAAACGTAACATTGGGTAAGATGATCGCTACGATGTGTAGCTGCGGTTCCATCTCTATCCAAGAGTTGCAGCAGCATGCCAAGATCACGCTTGTCTCCTCTACAAGTATCGTTGAGGGTGGCGCTCACGACGTGATCCTGAAAGAGCAGAATTAATTACAATATGTATTCTAGTAGAGGCGTGGCACGCTACGTCTCTACTATTTACACATTCAAATAATTTACCATGAAAAATCTATTACTTACAGTTATCCTTTTGTGTTTTTGTTTGCCATTCGTAAAAGCCGCCGATCAAAAGATGATCTTAATCTCGACCAACGAGACGGACTTGATTTTACAAGTAGCCCCCAACGGACGGCTCTACCAAACTTATCTGGGAAATAAATTAGTAAACGAATCCGAATTTGAGAACCTCTCATGGAATATCCAAGCCGGAACGGATGGCAGCGTATCAACCCGTGGATGGGAAGTGTATCCTTGTTCAGGAGCGGAGGATTATTTCGAACCGGCTTTCGCCATCCAGCACAACGACGGGAACATGACCAGTATATTCAAATATGTTTCCAGCGAATCCAAGAAACTAGACAATAACGTTACGGAGACAATCATCTCCCTGAAAGACGACGTATACCCAGTGGAGGCTAAATTGCATTATGTAACTTTCGCTAAAGAAAACGTCATCAAGGCTTGGACCGAGATTCGTCATATGGAGAAAAAACCGGTCACGATTACCCAATACGCTTCCAATATGCTTTATTTCGAGAGTCCTCGCTATGTATTGACCGAGTTTAGCGGTGACTGGGCCAAGGAAGTACAGATGAGCAGCCAAGACTTGAAATTCGGGAAAAAGATTATCGATACGAAACTAGGCTCCCGTGCCGCCATGCACGCTTACCCGTTTTTTGAGATTGGGTTAGGTGCCCCGGCCAGCGAGAATACAGGAGATGTTTTAATGGGAACGATCGGTTGGACTGGAAACTACCGCTTTACGTTCGAGGTGGACAACGCCGGTAACCTTCGTGTCATCTCCGGCATCAATCCCTATGCGTCCGCCTATGAATTGAAGCCGAACGAATGGTTCGTCACCCCTGAGTTTATCTTTACGTTGAGTAACCAAGGAACCGGAAAAGCCAGTCGTGATATCCATGATTGGGCACGTAATTACCAGATCAAGGATGGTAAAGGCGATCGCCTTACCCTACTGAACAACTGGGAATCGACCGGTTTCAATTTCAACGAGAAGAAATTGGAGGAACTAATGAAAGAAGCCAAGCATCTAGGTGTAGATATGTTTTTGCTGGATGATGGTTGGTTCGCTAATAAATACCCTCGTCAAAACGATAAGGCCGGATTGGGAGATTGGGAGGTTACCCATGATAAGTTGCCGAACGGCATTCCTCATCTGGTGCAGACCGCTAAAGATGCCGGCGTGAAATTCGGTATCTGGATCGAGCCGGAGATGGTAAACCCCAAGAGCGAACTTTTCGAGAAACACCCGGATTGGGCGATCCATCTACCGAATCGTGAGACTTATTACTACCGCAATCAACTTGTCTTGGACTTAAGTAACCCGAAAGTACAGGATTACGTATTCAGCGTAGTGGATAATATCATGACCGAGAATCCGGATCTGGCTTTCTTCAAATGGGATTGCAACAGCCCGATTACCAATGTCTATTCTCCTTACCTCAAGGAGAAACAGAATCAATTATATATCGATCATGTACGAGGAGTCTATAACGTATTCAAACGGGTAGCCGAAAAATACCCTCACCTACCAATCATGCTTTGTTCCGGAGGTGGAGCCCGCTGTGATTACGAGGCATTGAAATACTTCACGGAATTCTGGTGCAGCGACAACACCGATCCGATCGAGCGTTTGTATATCCAATGGGGATTCTCCCAGTTTTTCCCGGCAAAGGCAATGTGTGCCCACGTGACTAGCTGGAACAAGAATACCTCCGTCAAGTTCCGTACCGACGTGGCCATGATGTGTAAGATGGGCTTCGATATCAGCTTGAAGGAAATGAACGACGACGAGATGAAATACTGCCAAGAAGCGGTTGCCAACTACAAACGTCTAAAGGGCACGATCCTCGACGGCGATCTTTACCGTCTTGTTTCCCCCTACGAGACCAACCATTCATCCGTGATGTACGTGGATAAGGCTAAAAGCAAATCCGTCCTATTCGCTTATGATATCCACCCTCGCTTCGGAGAAAAGACTTTCCCCGTAAAGCTACAAGGATTGGACCCGAATAAGAAATATAAGGTACAAGAGATAAACCTCATGCCGGGCCAGAAATCGACCTTGGTTACCGACGGAGGTACCTTCAGCGGAGATTTCTTGATGAAAATAGGAATGAACGTGTTCTCTACGGCTCATGCCCGTAGCAAGGTCATAGAGCTGACCGAGGTTCATTAACTGTCAATTGTCAACTATCAACAGTCAGCTAAACATGGACATTATCCACGAAATAACCCCACTATCGGAAAAGGATTGCTTCTACATCGTAGACCGACGTAAGACAGAATTTACCTATCCGATCCATTGCCACTTGGAGTACGAGCTCAATTTCATTGAGCACGCTCCGGGGGTAAGGCGTGTGGTCGGTGATTCTGCGGAAGTGATCGGAGAATACGAGTTAGTATTGATAACCGGGAAAGAACTGGAACATGTCTGGGAGCAGAACGCATGTAAATCGCCTCTGATCCATGAGATCACGATCCAGTTCTCTCCCAATCTCTTCGGGAATAATATATTGGAGAAAAACCAATTCAACAGTATCCGGAAAATGTTGGAGAAAGCTCAATGCGGCATCAGTTTCCCGATGTCTTCCATCTTGAAGGTTTACCATTTACTGGAAAAGCTGGTTTCCGAGGAGCAAAGTTTTTATGCGGTCATCAACTTCTTGACCATCTTGTATGAGCTTTCCATCGAGGAGGACTACAAAGTATTGGCTAGTTCCTCGTTCGCTAAAATAACGGATATACATTCCGAGAGTCGTCGTATCCAAAAAGTACAAAATTACATCAACGAGCGATACCAACAGGATATCCGCCTGAACCTACTGGCTGAACTCGTAGGTATGGCCCCTTCCGCTTTCAGCCGTTTTTTCAAGTTAAGGACCGGGAAGACCCTCTCCGACTATATCACCGATATCCGTATCGGTTACGCCGCCCGCATGCTGGTGGACACGCAACGATCCATCGCGGAGATTTGTTATGACTGCGGCTTCAATAACCTCTCGAATTTCAACCGTATCTTTAAGAAAAAGAAAAGCTGCTCTCCCAAAGAGTTCCGGGATAACTACAAAAAGACAAAAATCATTGTATAAGAGACCCTTTTAACAGGGATAAATACATATCCCCCCCTATTTCTATACAAAATCCCCCCTTCTCTTTTCCTTCACACATCTATCTTCGCGACCAGTCACAAAGGCTTTCATGCCTACGGCTACCCCATCGATGTGTTAAAAATACACTCCGGCAAAAAAGTATTATTCTTGGATAAAATAGTATTTGAACGCACTTGGGATCCGACGTAATTTTGCGACAGAAATTAACAACACATATTAACAACAAAAAACAATTGCCTATGAGGAAGGACCGAAAATCTAATGTTTTTAGCAGTTAACCGCTAATGACCCTATTGAGTAAATGAATTTTAGTTTAGCCTTATATGATTTAATGTAAAAAATAATGAATTCAACAATTAAGAAAACGACGCTGTTTTTAGGCGCATGTATGGCCTTCCAGCTAGGTGGCATACCACAAATGTTAGCCGCCCCTAGTACTTCGATGGAAGTCATGCAACAAACAAAAAGAATCACTGGTACCGTGAAAGACGCAACAGGAATGGAAGTCATCGGTGCCAATGTTATCGTAAAGGGAACGACAAACGGAGTGATAACCGATTTGGATGGTAAGTTCAGCTTAGAGGCCGCCCCCGGCTCTATCATAGAGATCTCCTACATCGGTTATATGACCCAAGAGATTCCCGTAACCGCCCAAACATCCGACTTACAGATCACCTTGAAAGAGGACTCACAGAGTTTGGACGAGGTAGTGGTAGTAGGTTATGGTGTACAAAAGAAAAAGTTGGTGACAGGTGCTACCCTTCAAGTAAAGGGAGAGAATATCCAAAAATTAAACACGACAAACCCGCTAGGTGCCTTGCAGAGCCAAAGCCCGGGCGTCAATATCGTAGCGAACTCCGGCCAGCCGGGTAAGAGTTTCGATATCAACATTCGTGGTGCCGGAACGAACGGCAGCACGACTCCGCTATACATTATTGATGGCGTCGAAGGCGACATCAATTCCTTAAGTCCCGCCGATATCGAGAGCTTAGACGTATTGAAAGATGCCGCTTCCGCCGCGATCTACGGTTCACGTGCGGCCAACGGTGTTGTATTGATCACGACCAAGCAGGGTAAACAGGGAAAATTACAGGTTAGTTACGACGGCTATGTAGGTTTCCAGAACGTATATAAGATGCCGGACTTGCTGAATGCAAAGGAATACATGGCAGTCATGGACCAACTGAACTTCAACACGGGTAACCAACCTTACACGTGGACGAATTACATGTCACAAGAACAGTACAACCGTTACATGAGCGGCGAGGATGAGGGTACCAACTGGCTTGACGCAATCCGCAACAAGAACGCCATCACTACCAGCCACTCCCTAAACTTGGCCGGTGGTACGGAACGCTCCAAATTCTCCACGGGTGTATCCTACACGAAACAGGAAGGTACGCTAGGCAAGCCGGTCGCTTCCGACTACCAACGTTTCACGGTTCGCATGAACTCTGAACATATTTTGTGGAAAGAGGGTGACTTGGATATCATCACATTCGGCGAGAACCTGTACTATAATCATAATGAATCTTCCGGTATCTCCGAGGGTAATCAATACGGTAACGACATCTCTTGGATGTTACGTGCCAACCCGCTGGTTCCTATCTATAACGAGAACGGGGATTACTATATGTATGACGACTTGAACAAGGCCGGTTGGTTCAACTACAACTCTTATACGAGTAACCCGATCGCCGCAATGGTCAACTCCTCCCGTGGAAACAACAAGAGCAAAAACTACGGATTAACTATGGTTGGCTACTTGAAGGTACAACCAATCAAGGGACTCATCTATAAAGGACAGGTCAGCTACAAACAGAACTCCAGCTCTTACCGTGGCTACAGTCCGGCTTATAAACTAACCTCTACCGATCAAAAACTAACCAATGAGGTTACCCAGAACATGACAACCGGTTGGGACTGGCAGATCGAGAATACGCTTAGCTACACCTTCAACATCGAGAAACACAACTTCGATGTATTAGTCGGTCAATCCTTCAAGAAGAGCGGTTTCGGTATGGGCGAGTATCTGGAGGCAACGGCGAACGACCTTCTGTTCTCCGACTGGGACCGGGCTTATATCAGCAATAGCATGGCTTCGCAACCGACCTCAGCCAAAGGATATCCGACAGGGGATAACGCCTTAGCGTCATTCTTCGGACGTATCAACTATAACTTCAACGAGAAATACATGGCTAGCGTGATCTTACGTACGGATGGTTCCTCGAACTTCGCCCGTGGTAAACGCTGGGGTACGTTCCCTTCCGTATCGGCTGGTTGGGTCGTGAGCAATGAAGATTTCATGGAAAACACGCACGACTGGATGGACTTCTTGAAGATCCGTGCCAGCTGGGGTCAGAACGGTAACTGTAATATCGATAACTTCCAATATTTCTCGACCGTAGCGTTCGACCACCTCGGACAATATTCCTTCGGCAACAACAAGGGTACGGCCACGCAAGGCGGTTATGCCAGCATCATGCCGAACGAGGACGTGACATGGGAGACTTCCGAGCAGCTAGACCTTGGTCTGGACGCCCGTTTCCTAAGCGGCCGATTGAGCTTGAACTTCGATTGGTACAACAAGAAAACCAAGGACCTGTTGATCGTTGCCCCGATCCTAGACTCTTACGGAACGAACGCTCCCTATATCAACGGCGGTACCGTGGAAAATAAAGGTATCGAGATCGGCTTAGGCTGGAACGACCAGAAGGGTGACTGGACGTATGGCGTGAACCTAAACCTTGCCCATAACAAGAACGAGGTTACGCAGATCAACAACAAAGACGGTTACATCCTAGGTCCGGACAAGGTACTGGCCGAGAACACACGTCCTGTATCCCGTATGGAAGTAGGACACCCGATCGGTTATTTCTGGGCCTATAAAACGGAAGGTGTCATGCAAAACGCCGACGACGTGCAGGCTTATCTGGATAAGAACTGTAAAGGCAACGCAGCCAACTCCCTGCAAGGTAGCTCCATTCAACCGGGCGACTTGAAATTCGTAGACGTGAATGGCGACGGCGTGATCAACGAGGACGACAAGACCGAAGTCGGCAACCCGCACCCGGATATCACGATGGGTCTAAGCTTCAACGTTGGTTACAAAGGATTCGATTTAGCGGTAACCACCTATGGGGCCTTCGGACAACAAAATATGCGCTCTTATCGTAAGTTTACCGACGGCAACGTGGAGAATTACACCTCCGAGGTATTTGAGTACTGGCACGGTGAGGGAACCTCCAATCGTTATCCTCGTCTGGTTCCGGGTAACACAGGTGTCAACTTCCAACAGATATCCGATATCTTCGTGGAAGACGCCAGCTATTTCCGCATCCAGAACGTTACTTTGGGCTACGACTTCAAGAACCTATGGAAGAACTGCCCACTGCCGCAATTACGTCTGTACGTAAGCGCCCAGAACCTCTTCACCTTCACGGGATACAAGGGTATGGACCCCGAAATCGGTACGAACGATAGTTATCGCGAGGACAATCCTTGGGCAAGAGGTATCGACTTAGGTTCTTATCCTTCACCCAGAACTTATATGGTAGGTGTTAACATAAAATTTTAAGAGAAAAGCAACATGAAAAAGTTAATATATGCAATATGTATGGGCGCTGCCGTAGCCTTCTCCAGTTGTGAGGACATGCTCGACACGACCAATTACACAGAGAAGACAACCGCTACATTCCCGGAGTCGTACGACGATGCCCAGCAAATGATAGCAGGCGTTTACGCCAGCATGGCATCCGTTTGCGCCAACCCCGAGAGATCGTTCCTTTATTACGCCCAACTAGCCAGCGATGACGCGCTAGGCGGGGGCGGCTCGAACGACAAGCTGATGCAGGCCATGGACCTGCTCTGCAACTATCAGTCCGACATGACCCGCCAGTTCTGGAAAGACCGTTATGCCGGCGTATTCCGTGCCAACAGCGCCATAGAGACCTTGGATAACTGTCCGGACTTTCCTTCCACGGAAGCACGTAACCAATTGATGGGCGAGGCTCTCTTCATGCGTGCCTATTTCTACTACGAGCTAGCCTCGATGTACAATCGTGTACCCCTAATCACTACATCCCAGACAAGCGACGTGCCACAGGCAAGCCCCGCCGAGATCTGGGGACAGATCTTGCTAGACCTTAAGACAGCCGCCGACATCATGCCCGCATGGCGTGGAGGTACGTCATCCCTTGAGGCAGGACACGTCGACAAGTACACCGCCGAGGCCATGTTAGGCCGTGCTTGGTTGTTCTACACCGGCATGTACGGGAATGGCGAAGATATAGCCGCCTTGACCAGCGCCACTTACAACCCGCTGACCTCCGTCACCTTGGCCGACGGCTCTACCCTAACGAAGGATCAAGTGATCTCTTATATCGATGATTGCGTGAACAATTCCGGATATTCCTTAGCATCCGACTTCCGTAGCCTTTGGGCTTACACGAACCGTTGCACGGTGAACGATTTCGAATACACCGCCGGAAAAGGATTGAAATGGGTAGAGGATGATAACGCCGTCAACCCGGAATCTATGTTCGCCATCAAGTTCAATAAGCTGGCCAGTTGGAATACTACCATCGCTTTCGCCAATGGTTACGCGCTTCATTTCGGTCTTCGCGGAGATCAAGACGTAGCAAATACCTTCCCCTTCGGACAAGGTTGGGGAGCCGGGCCTGTAGCACCGAATTTCGTGAACGATTGGGCAAGCGCAGAACCAAATGACATGCGTCGCGACGCTTCCGTATATCGTACGGACAAATTACCCGCTTATAACAAAGGCGGTTGGGCGGACTTCGTACAGGAAACGGACTACTATGCCATGAAATGGTCTCCTGTCGCATGCAAGACATCCAATGACGAGAGTGGCTACTTCAAGACCTTCGAGAACGAGATGTACGGAATCGATGGCTGGACGCAAGGCGCGAATAACCAAGCCTTGGACAACATCCACGACTTGGTATTGATCCGCTTCGCTGACGTTCTCTTGATGCAATCCGAGCTCAAGGGAGATGCCACCGGTATGAATAAGGTGCGGGAGCGTGCCGGCCTTCCGGCTATCGGCTACTCGCTCCAAGCTCTGCAAAACGAGCGCCGTTGGGAATTAGCTTTGGAGGGTACCCGTTGGAACGACATCCGCCGCTGGCACATTGCCGCCGCTGCCTTGCAGAAACAGATAGGTACGCCTATCTACATCGCTGGTAATCCTGCCACGAACAAGGCGCAAAATGGTGGTTACGCCTCCCGCTACAACACCTCCGCCGGTTTCATGAAGATACCTGAGAGCCAAATCTCACTCTCCAGTGAACTCCAGCAGAACGAAGGTTGGGGAGCGGACGCCGAGTACAATGGCTGGGCTAATTAATAACCTTTTAATTCAGAATATACAATCATGATAAAGAATATATATTATATAGCAATGGCATTGATCGCAGGAATGATGGTTTCCTGCGACCCAATCACAGAAAGTGATCCGGGCATATCCGCCAACTTAACCGAGGCGGATCTGCAAGCCCGTGTAGCGCTTACGCAAACGACGGCCGGACAAAACAAGTTCACCTTCTCCACCAATCCCACACTGACGGTACAGGTATTGGATCAAGACGGGGCCATCCTAGCCACCGGAACCGAGGGTTCCATCATTGGCACTCCTCCCCTCACGAGCTTGACCGTCCGGGCTATGAACCAAGACGGCTCGATCACCTCTTTCTCTAACGATGTGACGATCTCCGAGTATGTGGATGTGCCTTCTATTTATGAAGGATTATTCGGACCGGAGTATAATTCTGTAACTTGGGTTTGGGATACAGATGCCAGCAATGGCCTTTGGGGAAATGGAGCTTATATGGAAAGCGCTGGCCCTGAATGGTGGCAAGTTCAAGCCGCAGACATCGACCAACAATGTACTGAGAAAGGATATGCCAAAGATGGGTTAGAAGGTTGGATGACTTTTACCTTGGCTGGCAAGAAAGTAGAAACCAGCCGCGGCCAATCCGGAACAATCGCATGGGACTTATCCGCTGTAGCCAAAGAAGGTTGGGATCAAGGTACATTAACGTTCACCGGAACCATTCCTTTATTAGGACTGGTGAAAATGGGAGACACTGATGATACCTTCGCTCCTCAATATGAATATCACATCTTGGAAGCGGATGGTGAGCATCTTAAACTAGCGGCTCCGAAACCCGGCGCAGGTGATTGGGGAGAGGCTTGGTTCTGGAATTTTAAAACAAGAAAATAAAGAAAATATATCATGAAGAAAGTATTATTCATTCTATTTGCACTATTAACAACAACTGTTATTAATATCAATGCTGACGTAAATGGTCCATCACCTTCCTATGCCGCAGAAAGAGAAGGGTATTCAAAAATGTACGTTACAGCTCAAAATCAGGACACCCATATATCAATGGTTATTGAAGATCAAAATTTCATGGAATATACTATCACCAGTGGTTTTTATAGTGGAGGTCCATGGGTTTACTTTGTTGAGCATGGAAAGTATAAAGTTGTTTCCATAGATAAGGGATATAGAGTCTCTTGTAATGGATCTACAGTTCAAGTAGGATCTGTCATAACTTTTAGCGGCGCAACTGGGCATATTGGATTTTACGTAAATAATTGATCTGAAAATGAATATCACGATACTCAATGTTCTCCGTGACATTGAGTATCTCTGATCGGATAATTGAAGAAGATGTATCTCACTAGCAATATTTTATGATGAGATTATCCCAATAATTCATTCATTCTTGTTATATAAGAGGGGCGGAGCGTTTATCGTTCCGTCTCCTCTCTTTTTATCTTACACGGTACTCGCCCTGCAAATATCCTTCCGTCAACCAAACCGTTCTCCGGCCATCTTTTTGATTTCCATAGAGCATTTACCTTGACACACCTATTTTCCAAACCTAGCGAAATAGCGAGAAAGCAGTAGCAATAAGCACCCCTTTTTGTTAAAATACAGCGTTTTCCACACACAATAGGTGCCGGAAGCCTGCGTAACTAGTCGTATTAGGCAACGCCGATACTGCCGTTGGGCATCGTAAGTAGTCAAGAATAGGGTTATGAGTAGTCGCGAATGGGCATTCTTACCCTGTTATAACCCTATTGTAGCACCGTTTTTCTTCCCTTCCTGCCCCCAAAACATGAAATACGATGAATAAATTCCGCTAGAATAAAAGGCCGTTATTCAACATTAGCCTATCAACCAATCGATTGTCATTTTTTTCTTTCGTTTTCGGGAGCATACCTTACCTTTACCCGAAAGAATCGATTCTCCATGACTTAAATTTACAAACTGTCACTTTGCTAAAAGATGCCAGACAAGGAGATGTCAAGTATCCGTGAAAGATGATACATCTTACAACGGTAAGATCATACATCTTACGGCGATAAGATGCTACAACTGTACCTTACTGAAAATAAGTTCGTGCATTAAACTCCATAATCGGACGTTTTAAACTGAATAACGTCGCAAATATCGCGGCGTTTCTCCTGTTCTAATATCGCATCAAGTACTTAAAATATGTAAGCCATTATGACCGGCCGCTGACTAAAGAGAATATTTGTGCATGGCAGGCCGCATTCTTCCCAACCGGTTTCAGTGAGGGCTCGCAAATAGAGATTGGCCGGTATCGCACCCATGAGGAGCATATCGTTTCCTGTATGTTTGGACGGGAGAAAGAGGGCATGCGAAACAGACGCATCCGAAAATTCTCATTCGCATCCACAAACAGCGTCTAATCCGCATCTGAAAGTTCCTCCAAAATAACACCTGATAATCAATTGATATCTCATCTTAATCCTTACCTTTGTTCATTGTTACCTATTTGTTAATCATAAAAGAGAAAGCCTATGAAAAAGAGAGTATTTTTGATCTGGAGCATTTTGGCGATCGCCGTCATACCCCTGCTAGTCGGTTGTGGCGATGACGAGAAGCAGGAGGAAAATCAAGATTAATTTAAACAGGCAATATTATGGCATCTATATATTCGCCTTACAGCAGTGGAACTTATGCGGTATCTGTACGTGCGACTAATGCCTGCGAAACAAGTGGCACCTATACCACTCAAATCGATTTATCCCAAGGAGATACTTACTCAATCATCCTAAACGCAGGACCTCGTAGTGTTATACCTGTCTTGAAGCTATATGCCTCAAACGGAAAAGAAGAAGCTTTTAAGGTGGTACTGAATTAGTCCCCAGACATGTCCCCATGAGAGAGTATATCTTCTCTAATACAGTCCCCACACATAGGTACAAGATCTGTATTACAAAAGAGAAAAGTTTATAGCACAAGAAAAACTTGGTGAGGGGTATATAAAAACAAACCAGATAGCTTGACGAGTCAAGGGCTACCAAAAGTAAAGAAGTAAACTATCGGGGTGCGCTTTAAGACGCAAAGTTTGCTATTTTTCTCGCCAAACCGGGAGGGATTGCCAATACTTCGGGAATCCCATATCTTTAAGTTCGAGCAGATGACAATCAGACTTAAGCAATTCTTTGATATGCTTTTTGAAGTCGCTACCGGGACTAATGATGTCAAGGATATAGGCGATACAGGAAAGCACGGCAAACAACTTGTTTGTGCGAATTTGTCCGATTGTGGTTCTATCCATAAACAGATAAAGAGTGTTGTATGGTAAGGTCACGCTGACCATAAAGCGGCGATTCCAAACGCGGCTGTGGTGAGCGCAACAGTTGCGAAGATTGGATATGGCGTGTAGCCAATTCTCCAAGATAGCCACTTTCTTCAAGCCGAATTGTTCGGTGATATCCTCTTTGCGGTTGTCTAACTTTAAGGATTGGAACAAACGACTCAATGTGGTAAACGACACCACTTCGAGCGCCATCCAACTTGGTGGCATCGGCGGGTCATTGTATTTGGAGTTGTAATGCTTGATAAAATCCTCGTTGCTACGGTTTACGTCCGCTTCGATATGTTCCATCAAGTCGTCATAGCCGAAGCGATACAAACTTTCATCATCGTACCAATGGCTATTGCCTGTGCTTTCGGCATAAACTTGTACAACCTTTGTGCGTACTGCCACTTCAATCTTTTCAATTGCATTGAAAATGAGTGAGCGCAGTCTGCGATCAAAGCAATAAAGGGCAATGATGTCCTCAAAGTGAATATCTTTACGGGTAAAGTTATGGACGCAATCTTCACCGTTCTCTTGGAACGGATAAGTGTAAGCACGAAGCCGATAGTAGCTAATGTTGAAAAGATAAGAGGTTGCCTCGCTTTCATCATCGAAAATAAGTCCCCGTTGTTTTAGCCGTGCAATTTGCTCGGCGATAGTCAACGGCTTCTTTGTATAATCAATTTTATCGGTCAATTTTATCAGAAGTTACCATATAAAAACTCGAAGACCTCCCCGGGTGCGCTGTTCTACGGGAAGCGTGGGAGGTCATATTGCTTGCGAAGGTAATACTTTTATCTGAATCTACAAAGGTTATACAAAAAAGTATTTGTGCATTACGTTTTTTCTATAATTCAGTCCCCTGCAAGGGCAAGGCATTTTGAATAAGTAAATAGTGGTTCATCACACCATCCCCAAAGTCTCGAACATCCCCCGGTAAACGGCGGCCTTCTCCTCCAACGGCCTCGGATAAGCTCTAGAGGATGAAGGCATACGGAACAGCCTCATCGTCCTTCCCATACAAGAAAATTCCGACGAGAAGCCCACTTTCGGCTCCTCCGTGCCGGGCAATACGGAGAGGAGAGTATCCATCGCTTTCTGCCCGGTTACCACGATCGCCACGCATTCCGGTATCTGGGACAAGACCTTTTCCGGATCGATCGGCCGTACCACCTCAAGGAACTTATCGGAGGCGTTCGCTTTCAAGCGGATCACCTCCATGGCGGTATCACCGATCCCGATCCCCTTCTCCCGGCAGAAAGCCTTCGCCTTCTCCTCGCTGAACGCCTTCTTGTCTCGCAGGAACGCATCCTTGTTCCCATAGAAAATCAAGCCAAGGATGCGCCACATATCATTCTGGATATTCGGGTAATAAAAATCCATGCTCCAACGAGCTTTTGGAGGCGGGAAACTTCCCAGCATCAGCAATCTCGTATTCTCCGGGAGGAAGAAACCTAGCGGATGCAGCTCGGTGGTCATGCTTCCTTGTTCTTTTTGAGTTCCTTCTTCTGGTCCTCTTTCGCCAGAAGCACGACGTTATACACGAAGTCCGTGATCCATTGCTCGGAGTAGCCTAGTTTCTCGGCATACTTACGCACGCTCCACGCGGCCTTCTGCACGCTGATATCCTTCCACTCGGACTTGGTCAAGATATCGTGAACCGTCTTCGTCGTCATATTATACAGCAACTTCTTCACCAGCATGGAGAAGCGGAACTTCCACTGCATCAGATTACCAAGCAAGTTGAACAAGTCATTGCAGAAACCTTGGAACATGAAGAAATACGTCTTGATATCGTTCTGGTTCTTGCAGTTCTTCTTCACCGAGCTGTCGATCTCCTTGAAGAAAGCCTCGCTTAGGCCGTAATCCTCCATCAACACCTTGCGCACACGGGATTTCTCGGCGACACCCAATTTGTTATTCTGGGTCGGTATCTTCAACATGCGTTTGAACAAAGCCATATCGGCGAGCATGTTCAAGTTGGTGATACCCAAGTTCACGGCCATAACGGCTTGATAATATACACGGATTAAAGATACGAACTCCTCCACGGAACCTTTGCCGGCCTCTTCCGCCTCAGATACGTTCTTCTTGAATAGCTTAGAAATAAAATTCATCGTACGATTATTAAATAGTTTCGAGCCGCAAATATACGAAAACTTACCGCCAATGCAGAATAACTATTCAATTCTCTCCACCGTAACCTCCGGAAATTGCTCCATCAATAGCAACAGTGGACTTTCCTCCGTGTTTTTACGGGCCTTCAACACGATGCTGACGACGTACTCGTCCTTCTCCTGATGCCCCAGTCTTTTCATGTCATAGCTTACCAGCAGGAAACCTTTCTCGTAGATAACACGGGCGATCCGGTTGATCGCCTCCTTGTCGGAGGTAGAGAATACCACCAAGGAACTTCGCATCCCGATGCTTTTAAAAATAACGCTCAACAGCTCCAGCCCGGCGAGCGTCAACAAAGTGGCGGCGATACCGAGCCCGTACATGCCTGAGCCGACGGCCAGACCGATACCGGCGGTCGCCCAGATGCCGGCGGCGGTAGTCAATCCCCGCACGAATTGTTTCTGGATGATGATCGTACCCGCCCCGATGAAACCGATGCCACTCACCACTTGGGCGGCCACACGGCTCGGATCGAGACTTACGCTATTCTCTAGGATGACATCTTGGAAACCATATTGGGAGACAACCATGATCAACGCGCTACCCAACGAAACAAGGAAGTGAGTCCGGTAACCCGCCTCCTTCGCACGGTACTCACGGTCTAGCCCGACAACGGCGCCCAGAATACCTGCCACGAAAAGTCTTAGTATGAAATCCCACATCATAATCAACGATCTTTTAGGTTTTACCCCGAAAGATAGGAATTATTTATTGATTCAGCCGCCATTCACGGTGATAAGAATCGATCGCCTCCCGGACGGAGCCATGTAGGAGCAGGAGGTTCTTGCTCTGCTCGTAATCCAGACGAAGCTCTTCCATGATCATACGGGTGCCACGGTCCACCAATTTTTGGTTGGTCAGTTGCATGTTCACCATCCGGTTCCCCTTCACCCGGCCAAGCTTGATCATCGTGGAGGTCGTGATCATATTCAGCACCATCTTCTGGGCCGTACCGCTCTTCATCCGCGTACTTCCGGTGACGAACTCCGGACCTACTACCGGCTCGATGGCGATCTCCGCCTCCGCCGCCATCGGAGAGTCCGGGTTGCAGGAGATAGAGGCCGTCAGGATTCCCTCGGAGCGTGCCTTACGCAGGGCGCCGATCACGTAGGGAGTCGTACCCGAGGCGGCTATCCCCACCAAGGTATCGTTCGTATTGATATGATATTGTTGAAGTTCCTCCCAAGCCTTATCCAGATCGTCTTCCGCCGACTCCACTGGATTCCGGAGCGCCCGGTCGCCGCCGGCGATCAAACCGATCACCAAGGTATTCGGCATACCATACGTGGGAGGGATCTCGGAGGCGTCCAAGACGCCCAAGCGACCACTCGTACCCGCCCCGATATAGAAGAGCCTACCGCCTCTCCGCATTCGCTCTACGATACGGGTTACCAGCTTCTCGATCTTCGGGATCTCCCGGCCAACGGCGATCGCCACTTTCCGGTCCTCGTTATTGATGCCTTCCAGCAACTCCCGGACAGACATCTGATCCAGATTATCGTACAACGATTCCGACTCGGTTATCTTTTGAAATGCCATAACTCATTCATTTTTTTCTTCGTTCGTAAAATGATACCGGATCAATCCGTTCATGGGAGCCTGTACGACCGTACCGACCTTCAAGCCTAAGGATAAGGCCGCAGCTTTCAATACCTCCTGATAATAATAGGCGATAGAGCCTACGAAATGAATCGGGTACGTATCAGCTCCCGGATATAACGCCACGTTACGGAGGAAAAAGCTACGGAAACTCGTATAGACCAAATTATAAATCGGTTGCTCGGTGATATTCTCCAACAAGAAACGGGATAAGGTAGCCAAGAAACGATTCGGGAAAGGTTGTTTATATACCCGCTCCAACAATAAGGCGGGCGTCAACTCATATTGATCCATAAACTTCTGAACCAAAGGCGCCGGCAACTGACGCTTCAAGCAATCCCCTACCAATAACTTCCCGAGCACGGCGCCACTACCCTCATCCCCCAGAATGAATCCCAAGGGAGAGATATGCTCCGTTATCTCCGTCCCGTCATACAGACAAGAATTCGATCCCGTCCCCAATATACAGGCGATTCCCGGACGGCTCCCGCATAAAGCACGAGCAGCCGCCATCAAGTCGCTATACACCTCTATGGGAGCCGAGATATAAGGCGTAATCGCCTCTTCCACGATCCGGTTCTTCTCCGGGAAGGCGCAACCGGCGCCATAGAAGTAAATGGCATCGATCCGCTCACCCTTCAACGCGGGCAATAAGGCACCCCGGATTTCTCCGGCGATCTCCTCCCGTGTCTGGAAATAAGGATTGGTACCCGCTGTCACGACCGTACGCACCGGTCTGCCTTGATCCGCCAGGCACCACTCCGTCTTTGTAGATCCGCTATCCGCAATTAATATCATATACTTATTATAATATCAAATTCTGGAGAATATATACCACCGCACCGGACAAATATCCCGCCAAGGCCAACAGAGAGATATTCTTCAAGTACCAAATAAAATTGATCCGTTCCAAGCCCATCACGACGACTCCGGCGGCGGAACCGATGATCAACATACTTCCACCTACTCCTGCGCAATAAGCCAAGAACTGCCAGAACACGCCGTCTTGCATGAAGTTCGCCAGATAAGCCGGATCAGTCGCCGCAGCCACCATAGCGTCCGTAGCCACCGGGTACATACCGATAGCACCCGCTACCAACGGAACATTATCCACGATAGACGATAAGGCGCCGATAATCAGGTTCACCGCATACACATTGCCTACCGTATCGTCCAGCCAAAAAGCGAAATCCGACAATACGCCGCTGCAACGCAAGGCATCCACCGCCAAAAGGATTCCGAGGAAGAATAACAAGGTCGCCCCGTCTATACGGTGAACCACCTTGGACAAACGCAATTTCAAGTCCTCGTCGATCGGTTTACGGGCGTATAGCATCTCCGTATAGAACCAAAGAATACCCACTCCCATCAAGATACCCATAAACGGGGGAAGATGAGTAACCGTCTTGAATACAGGTACGAACAATAAACACAACACACCGATGATCAAGATCGATAACTTCTCCTTATCCTTCAATTTCTTCAGCAACTCATTGTCCGCCTCCATTTGCGAGAACGCGTTAGGGGGCGTCACGTTTCCATGCAAGAAACGCATGGCGATCAAGACCGGGATCAACGCCGATACGATACTCGGCAGGATCAAATGGGGGATCGTGGATGAGGTGGAGATATTTCCTCTTACCCAAAGCATGATCGTAGTCACGTCGCCGATCGGTGACCAAGCGCCACCGCTATTCGCCGCTATAATAATGATACTGCCGAACACCCACCGCTCTTTATAATTCCCGAGCAACTTACGGATCAGCATGATCATGACAATCGAGGTCGTAAGGTTGTCCAACACGGCCGACATAAAGAACGTGATCACGGCGATCAACGCCAGCAGTTTCTTCTTTTTCTTCGTGGTAATATGATTCGTGATAAACATGAAACCGCCATGGGCATCGATCAGCTCCACGGTTATCATCGCCCCGATCAGGAATATAAGCGTCTCGGCGATCTCTCCGATACTATCCAGAACCTGATGCTCCACGACGAACCGGGTACATTGTTCCTTAAACGTTAAAGAACCCAAAGAGGGGAACGATTCCAAGAACAAGCTGAATTCCTCTGCTGAGGCCCTCGGGATGAAAAACGGGGCCGCGTACGTGTACATAACCCATAAGATAGTACCAATAAGCAAAGCCGTTCCCGCCTTGTTTATCTTTAGAGGATGTTCCAATGCGATCATCAAATAACCGACAAGGAACACAATGACCATTGCTGTCAACATAACTTCATGATTTAGGTTTAAACGCTACAAATGTAGAAATAATAACTCTGTAACACGATAAAAAAACAGAATGTTTTTTAAGATAATTTTACCAAACATGCGAAAGGAACCGGACTGCTCCGATTCCTTTCCTATTCTCTCGAGGGAAAACTATAACCCCGAGACAATTCACTCTACAACCAACATCTTATCACCCACGGAGACCTTGTCTGTCTCATTGATATACACCTCTTTCACCACTCCATCGATCGGCGTACGGATCTCGTTCTCCATCTTCATGGCAACCAATACGCAAAGCGGGTCTCCCGCCTTGACCTCATCGCCTACCTTGACATATACCTTCTGGATCACGCCCGGCATCTGGGCCTGTATGACCTGACGGCCGACTGTCTTGGAACTGGTTCTCGACAGGCGCAATTTCTTCAACTCGTCAATCACCTGTACTTGGAAATAATCACCTTTATTCTTTACCTCATAGGTGGAATCTCCAACACTGGATATTTGTACGCCATGAGATTTATGGTTCATGATGATCGAGTGGATCGTATCTCCGCCCAGATTGTAATCTACATCATAAACGGTACCGTTTACGGATACTTTCTTGATAGGCCCGTCTTCCAGAATCTCTACCTTGAACTCTGTGTCGGGAATATCGTTAACCGTGGCAAAATAAGTCGCTAAAGCCTTTGACATAATCATTCCTCCTCTCATTAAAAGTTATTGGCTAACATTTGTAACTTCCCGTAGTGTTTCCACAGGGACTCCCCTACCAGCGGAACGGTCGTCGCACGGGCGGCCGCCTCTTTCTCCTCCTCGTAATGCTTCAAGGCGGCGGCGATCACGGCGACGGTCGGGTCGCTGTTCTGGCGACGCTTCAAGTCTTCCTTATCGAACTTGGTGTCGATAAAGGTCGTATCGTAATTCCCCTTCAAGAAGGTCGCGTTATGCAACACACGCAGGTGGAACGGAATCGTTGTCTTGATTCCCAAGATCTTGTATTCCCGCAAGGCACGTATCATATTCGAGATGGCGGACTCACGGGTCCGGCCCCATGTGCAAAGCTTGGCGATCATCGGATCGTAATGCAAGGACACCTCGAAACCGGCGTAAGCGGCGCTATCCAGACGTACGTTACGTCCCTCGGGAGCCTCACGCACCTTGATCACGCCCGGAGAGGGCATAAAGTTATTTTCCGGGTCCTCCGCGTAGATACGGCATTCCAAGGCATGCCCCCGGCAAGCCACATCTTCCTGCTTATAAGGCAGACGATTTCCTGCGGCCACCAAGATCATATCGCGAACCAAGTCCACGCCCGTTGTCTCCTCCGTCACCAGATGCTCCACTTGAAGGCGGGTATTCATCTCGAGGAAATAGAAGTTCTGGTCCTTATCCATCATGAACTCCAACGTCCCGGCACTGTAGTAACCGATTTTCTTGCAAGCCTCCACCGCTACGGCCAACATCTTCTGGCGAGCGGCCTCCTTCACGAATGGAGAGGGCGCTTCCTCGATCACTTTCTGGTTACGGCGCTGGATAGAGCACTCACGCTCATACAGATGGATCACGTTCCCATATTTATCCCCGAGTACCTGCACCTCGATATGATGGGGGTTCTCGATATACTTCTCGATATAGATGGCATCGTTCCCGAACGAGTTGGCCGCCTCGGAACGAGACATACGGAAAGCCGCTTCCATCTCATCCTCGCTATGTACCAAACGCATACCCTTTCCACCGCCTCCGGCAAGCGCCTTTAGCATAATCGGATAACCCACCTCGGCGGCTACCTTCTTGGCATCCTCTATGTCCGTCACCGGCTTTTCCGTTCCGGGTACAACCGGCACACCGGCTTCTTTCATGATCTTACGAGCCTCGGTCTTGATACCCATCTTGGCGATCACGTCGGCGCTCGGGCCGATAAAGATCACGCCCTCCTCCTCGCAACGACGGGCGAAGTCGGCGTTCTCCGACAAAAAGCCGTAACCCGGATGAATGGCGGCTCCTGTCTTCTTGGCGATCTCAAGGATCAAGTCCGGCTTCAAGTAAGAGGTATCCGCTTCATCTTCCGAGATGCAGTAGGCTTCCTCCGCATAACGTACATGTAATGCTCCGCGATCCACATGCGTATAGATCGCTACGGTCGGGATGTTCATCACCCGGCAGGTGCGGAATATCCGCATCGCTATCTCGCCACGATTGGCTACTAATACTTTCTTTATCATAAGGATTCGTTTTTAAAGAGGAATATTGGAATGCTTCTTCGGAGGATTGGATTGCCGTTTGTTGGCCAGCAACTCAAAACTACGGATCAAGCGGCTGCGTGTGATAGACGGCTCGATGATCTCGTCTACATAGCCTAACTCAGCGGCCCGGTACGGGTTAGCGAACTTCTCCCGGTAATCGGCTTGCAATTCCTTCCGTTTGCCTTCGGGATCTTCCGCGGTCTTCAAATCCTTACGGAACAAGATATTCACGGCACCATCCGGTCCCATGACAGCGATCTCGGCGGTTGGATAAGCGAAGTTGATATCGCCCCGGATATGCTTGGAGCTCATCACGTCGTAAGCGCCGCCATAAGCCTTTCGGGTAATGACGGTCACTTTCGGCACGGTAGCCTCGCAATATGCGTACAATAACTTAGCGCCATGACGGATAATTCCCTCGTACTCTTGGTTCACGCCCGGCAAGAAACCCGGTACATCCACCAGCGTCAACAACGGTATATTAAATGCGTCGCAGAAACGGACGAAACGGGCGGCCTTTACGGACGCGTTGATATCCAGCGTACCGGCCAACGCGGCAGGTTGATTCGCCACGACACCGATCGTCTTTCCATTCAAACGGATATAACCGATAATGATGTTCTTGGCATATTCCTCTTGTATCTCGAAGAAGTTTTGATCATCAGCCACGGAAAGGATCAACTCTTTCATGTCGTACGGCTGGTTGGGATTAGTAGGAACCAGCAGATCCAATTGCGGATCGATGCGGTTCGGGCTATCGGTAGTAGGAACGAATGGCGGCTCTTCCATATTATTATTCGGCAAGAACGACATCAACTCACGTATCTTCAAGATACAATCCATATCGTTATCCGCCGTGCAATGAGCCACTCCGGAACGGGTGCTATGCACTTCCGAGCCTCCCAGATTCTCCATCGTAACCTCTTCTTGCGTCACGCTTTTCACGACCTCCGGGCCGGTGATAAACATATAGCTCGTTTGTTTTACCATAAAGATAAAGTCCGTCAACGCCGGCGAGTAAACCGCTCCACCCGCACACGGGCCCATAATGGCGCTAATCTGCGGGATCACGCCCGAAGCCAACGAGTTCCGGAGGAATATCTCGGCGTATCCCGCCAAGGAACGAACTCCTTCTTGAATACGTGCGCCTCCCGAATCGTTCAACCCGATCACCGGAGCGCCTAGTTCCGTTGCCATGTCCATGATCTTACAGATCTTACGGGCATACGTCTCGGACAAGGCTCCACCGAATACCGTGAAGTCCTGAGCGAAAACAAATACCGTGCGTTGCCCGATCATTCCGTAACCGGTGACCACGCCATCCCCTAATGGACGCTGTTTTTCTAAACCGAACTCATGGCACGTATGTGTCACGAACTTGTCGATTTCCACGAAACTACCTTTTTCCAATAGTAGTTCGATTCTTTCTCTAGCGGTTAGTTTACCTGCCGCATGTTGCTTCGCGATGCGGTCTTCTCCGCCCCCTAACTCAGCTTTGTGGTTGAGAGCTTTTAATTGTTCAATTTTTTCCTTCATGGCGTATCTCTTTAATTATCCGGGAAACGTTCAATATATTAGAAAACAAAGTCTGTAAATGTATTGTTTCCTAAAGAAACAAAATGTATCATATATTACATCTATCGCCCGATCAATGAGATCTATCAAGAAGGATATTTTTTAGTAAATACTGAAATCTTGCGGCTTGATCACGAAACCGATCCGCAGCATGCTTTTGTATTGATTGTATTCCAAAAGGTTCTCACCGTAACCATTATAATATTGCAGGAAGAAATATTGGTTCTCGTTATTATTAAACTTATAGCTCAACTCGATCTGAGTGTTAAAGCTGAACCAAGTCTTTCGTTTGGTCAAGATAACCCCGCAGTTAAAGCGCCTGTTGTCTGTCCGGTAATTAGCGGCTACTTGGAATATACCATTATATTTAAGGATGTCTTTATTTTCCTTGCCGTCCACGATCGGTATCCAGCCCTTGAATTGAACTTCCCAGTTCTTATTCAACAGGACAGCCGCCGCTAGGGTGATCTTGTTCCAACTTCGGGAGAAGATGCTATCTTTACCGTTCGACTCGTGCTCGACCATCAAATAGCCTTTTCCGATATATTTATTCTTATGTACGATAAGGTGTCCCAAACCGATACCCGGATTAAAATTCAAGTCGCGCATCGGCAAGGACTCTTGAAAGACATTCCAAAAAGCCTTTTGCGTGTATTGCAAGAAAAGATAGGTATCGAAGGGGAGTTTACTTTTCGTAAGACGCTGGGCGATGCTCAACTGGAATTTAACGTCGGAGTTTCTCGCCGTAGGCTTGTTGCCGATAGGGATACCGCCAATAAAATAATTGTCCTTGAATAAGGTAAAATAAGGTGACTTATCCAAAATCGCACGAATACTATCCGCATTATAACTCTCTTCCGGCCCTTTCGCTAAAACTTGCGAATGTGCCATACCGCAAACAAGAAGGAAGAGAAAGGATATAATCGTTTTTTTCATAAATGATCTTAAATTATAAATGTGTCCGCGAATATAGGGGAAACGGCAGTTGGCTTTATCGCCCAAATTACATGAATAATGGTCATTTCACCTATGAATATAATATATAAACCAAAATTCAAGAGGTTAGTTCATTTTTCCTATATTCGCGGCTATGGAAGAAATCTATAGTTATTACAAAGAAAATATCGACGCTTATACACGGCGCTTGGGTAATTTGAAAAAGAAGATCCATTTGATGGGGAGTATTCGGTTGGCTTTAGTGGTGGGAGCGATCCTCTCCTTATGGATATTCAGGGATGAGAGTTGGCAATGGCTGACGGGGATCACCTTCGCTTATATCATCCCGTTCGCGCTCCTGATGTGGTACCATAATAAAATGTACGCACGAAAAGTATACGCCGAGACCTTGATCAAACTGAACGAGGATGAGCTAAAAGGACTGGACTATGATTTCAGTGCGTTCGACGGGGCAGCCGATAAGATCTCGGGCGAGCACTCTTTCTGCTTGGATCTGGATGTGTTTGGAGACCGCTCCTTGTTTCAATCGCTCAATCGTACCGTAACCGGGTTCGGGCGGGAACGACTGGCCGGTTGGCTCTCGAATCCCTTGACAGATAAGAAGGAGATCGTCAAACGGCAAGAGGCTGTCAAGGAATTAGCGGCTTTATCCGCCTTACGGCAGCATTTCTATGTGACGGGAATCATCCGGCAGGACACGCAAGATACGAGAGACAACGATATCAACTTTATGGACCGACTCACTCAGCGTAAGCATAAATTCGTTGATAGCCTACCGTGGAAACTATTGATCTGGGCGGTCCCAGTGTTGTGGATCGTATTGGGTATCGCTTACTCGCTGGATTGGATCAGCGGGAGTTTATTGAATATTTATTTCTTAATCACGTTAGTGATCGCTTACGGACGAGCCAAGGAAATCAATGCGCTTTACGCGACCGTCAATAAGATGGAGTCTATTTTCAATCGGTACTCAAAGCTGATGCAATGTGTGGAAGAAGATAATTTCCAGTCGGAAGAGCTGAAAGAGATCAGCGGGCAATTAGCGAATGAGAAGGAATTGGCCTCGCATGCTATCAAACGCTTGTCGTCGTATATCGGAGGATTAGACCAACGATTCAGTTTGGCGGGTATCATTTTCAATCTCTTCTACTTGCGGGATACACGCCATGCCATCCTTTTGGAACGCTGGATTCAGACTTACTCCGATAAACTTCCGCTTTGGTTCGACGCGCTGGCTCGTTTCGACGCGCTGAACTCGTTGGGTGGTTTCGCTTTCAACCATCCGGAATACATCTATCCGGAGATTGCCGACACTTATTTCCAAATGGAAGGCAAGGCTTTGGGACATCCTCTTTTGAACCGGGATGTCTGCGTAAAGAACGATATCGATATCCGCAAAAGTCCTTGGTTCCTGATTATCACCGGAGCGAATATGGCCGGAAAAAGTACATACCTCCGGACGATCGGTGTCAATTACTTATTGGCTTGCGTAGGCGCTCCGGTCTGCGCCGCCTCCTTGACGGTTTATCCCGCCCACATGGTTACCAGCTTACGTACCTCGGATTCCTTGGCTAGCAACGAGTCTTATTTCTTCGCGGAGTTGAAACGGCTGAAAATGATTATCGACAGGCTGCAAAACGGGGAGAAGCTATTTATCATCTTGGACGAGATCTTGAAGGGAACAAATTCTATCGACAAGCAGAAAGGCTCTCTTGCCCTTATGAAACAGCTGGTCGCTTATAAGGCTTGCGGCATCATCGCCACCCACGATTTAGTGTTGGGTACTTTGGAGGAAGAGTTCCCGGAACAAATAAAGAATTACCGCTTCGAAGCGGATATAAAAGACGAGGAGCTATCCTTCTCTTATCAACTAAGAGAAGGGATAGCCCAGAATATGAATGCTTGTTTCTTAATGAACAAGATGGGAATCTTGTTTAATTGAAAATTGAGAATTGAAAATTGAGACAAGTGGTAAAATAACTGTCACTTGTCAACTGTCAACTACTTTTTGTATTTGGTTTTGATTGCGGGTAGGACTTTTTGGATTTCCGCTATACGAGTGGCATCACTGGGGTGCGTACTCATAAATTCCGGCGTAGAGCCACTCTTTCCGGCGGACATCTTTTGCCAGAAGTTGACTGCCACGTCCGGATTGTATCCCGCCATAGTCATGAATACCAATCCCATATAATCCGCTTCCGACTCGTGCTTACGGGAGAAAGGAAGCATTACGCCATACTGCGCTCCCACACCATATACCGTATTGGCCGCTTGCTGTACCGCCGCGCTCTTATTGCTTACGGCCGCACCTAAAATCGCCGCCCCATATTGGGCCATTAGTTGCTGGCTCATACGCTCATTGCTGTGTTTAGCTACGGCATGGGCGACCTCATGCCCGATGACCACCGCCAATTCATCGTCCGAGGAAACCAAAGGCAGCAATCCCTCGTACACCACGATCTTGCCTCCCGGCATACAGAAGGCGTTCACCTGCGGATCATTCACCAAATTAAACTCCCAAGAGAAGTTTTTTACCTCATCCGCCATCCCGTTCGCCCGCAAATAGTCCTCCGTAGCGGCGGCTATCTTCTTTCCGACCCGGGTTACCATAGCGCTCTTGTTCGCGTTCGTCGACTTCTTCGCCGTCTTTATATAATCGTTGTACTGGGTAAGGCTGGACGATAACACCTCTTGGTCCGAAACCAACAGCACTTGCTTACGTCCTGTCAACGGTACGCTGGAACAGCCTGCCAATAAAAGCAAGGCCACGAATAAACTTGCTATTTTTCTCATATCCTTTTACTTGAAATTAAACCTGATACTCTCTTTTTAATAACGCAAAGATACTACCATTTTGTTCAAAACGACCACCCCCTTTCGTTCTTTCTATAGGGAGTATTAGTCTTTTCTTTGAATGACATTCATCATCTACCATCCGTTGCATGATCATCCACCAATTGGTATATGATCTTCTAACAGCTGTTGCATGATCATCCAACGGCTGATAGAAGATGAATATAAATAGATGAAATGCCTAACACTTACAGTAATTAAACCTAAGCTAAGCAGGAAAATCCCTTACCCCCTACTTATATCAGAAAAAAAAGCCCTTGATTGTATATTTATTCAACAATACTCTTTATATTTGCAGCCTGTTTTGCATAAATATACAACATGAGTACAAAGAAGGAACGATTGGATGCCATTTGCGGTATTATACAGACGAAAGTGATAAGTAATCAAGAAGAACTGCTTAAAGAACTGGAAGATAGCGGATTCTCGGTTACGCAAGCTACGCTTTCCCGCGACATCAAGCAACTGAAAGTAGCCAAGGTACACGACGGAAACGGAGATTATGTATATCGCCTTCCCGAAGAGAGTATAAGCAAACAAGCACAGCCTGAAGGCAAGAAAAAGCCGAATATCGAGTTTTCCGGAAACTTGGCGGTGGTGAAGACACGACCGGGTTACGCCATGGGAATTGCCTCGGACATAGACTCCCATGCCCCCAGCGAGATACTGGCCACCATAGCCGGAGACGATACGATCTTGGTAATCCCCCGCAACGGTGTGAGCCAAGAGAAGGTGATTGCCGCTTTATCACATTTTATATAAAAGGAAAAAACTAAGAACAAACAATAAAATGGAACAAGAAATAGAAATTGATGTTATGATCGCTGATGCCTCTCACGAGGTATATGTGGATACGATCCTAGATACGATCGAGTCTGCCGCTAAAGTCCGGGGCACGGGTATCGCCAAACGTACGCACGAGTATGTGGCCCAGAAGATGAAAGAGGGCAAAGCGGTGATCGCTTTGGCGGGAAACGAGTTCGCCGGGTTTAGTTATATCGAGTCATGGGGAAACAAGCAGTACGTGACTACCTCCGGCTTGATCGTACATCCGAATTTCCGGGGCTTGGGTATCGCGAAACGCATCAAAGACATGACTTTCCAACTTGCCCGCATGCGCTGGCCGAAAGCGAAGATATTCAGCCTTACCTCCGGCGCTGCCGTGATGAAGATGAATACCGAGCTGGGATATGTACCGGTTACGTTCTCCGACTTGACGGACGATGAGGCTTTCTGGCGAGGTTGCAACGGTTGCGTGAACCACGATATCTTGGAACGCACCGAACGTAAGTATTGCATCTGCACGGCCATGCTGTTCGACCCGGCCGATCCGCATCGTGCGCAACGAGAGCGGGAGGCCCGTAATCAGACTAAAAAGGACTAAATTAATACGATAGAAAAACAACATAAAATAAAGAAACGATGAAGAAGAAAGTAGTAGTAGCGTTCAGCGGAGGTTTGGATACCTCATTCACGGTCATGTATCTGGCTAAAGAAAAAGGATACGAGGTATACGCCGCTTGCGCTAACACAGGTGGTTTCAGCGAGGAACAATTGAAACAAAACGAGGAGAACGCCTATAAGCTAGGTGCCACGAAATACGTGACGATCGACGTTACGAAAGAGTATTACGAGAAGAGCTTGAAGTACATGATTTTCGGAAACGTGTTGCGTAATGGTACGTATCCGATCTCCGTAAGCTCCGAGCGTATCTTCCAAGCCTTGGCGATCGCCCGCTACGCGAACGAGATTGGCGCCGACGCTATCGCCCATGGTTCTACCGGAGCCGGTAACGACCAGATCCGTTTCGATATGACTTTCTTGGTATTGGCTCCGAACGTGGAGATTATCACGTTGACCCGCGATATGGCCTTGAGCCGTGATTTTGAGATCAACTACTTGAAGGAGCACGGTTTCGAGGCCGATTTCACGAAGTTGAAATATTCCTATAACGTAGGTCTTTGGGGAACCTCTATCTGCGGTGGCGAGATTCTTGATTCCGCGCAAGGACTGCCCGAGAGCGCTTATCTGAAACAAGTGGAGAAGACCGGCAGCGAGCAATTGCGCATCGAGTTCAAGAACGGTGAGGTTCATGCCGTGAATGGTGAGGTATTCGAGGATAAGATCGCCGCTATCCAGAAGATCGAGGAGATCGGGGCCGCTTACGGTATCGGCCGTGATATGCACGTGGGCGATACGATCATCGGTATCAAGGGACGGGTCGGTTTCGAGGCTGCCGCTCCTATGTTGATTATCGGGGCGCACCGCTTCCTAGAGAAATATACGTTGAGCAAATGGCAACAATACTGGAAGGATCAGGTAGCGAACTGGTACGGCATGTTCTTGCACGAGAGCCAATATCTGGAACCGGTGATGCGCGATATCGAGGCGATGTTGCAAGAGTCTCAGCGTAACATGAACGGTACGGCTATTCTGGAGCTTCGTCCGTTGTCCTTCTCTACCGTTGGCGTAGAATCTGAGGATGACTTGGTGAAGACGAAATTCGGTGAGTACGGAGAGATGCAGAAAGGCTGGACCGCCGAGGACGCTAAAGGCTTCATCAAGGTTCTTTCCACTCCGTTGCGTGTTTATTATACGAACCATAAAGACGAAGAGATATGATTAAATGCGGAATTATAGGCGGAGCGGGTTACACGGCGGGTGAATTGATCCGCCTGCTCCTAAACCACCCTGATGCCGAGCTTACATTTATAAACAGTAGCAGTAACGCCGGTAACAAGATCACGGACGTGCATGGCGGTCTTTATGGCGAGACGGATTTGGTGTTCACCAGCGAGTTGCCGTTAGATAGCATCGACCTTCTGTTCTTCTGTACCGCTCATGGCGATACGAAAAAGTTCATGGAGAGCCACACGGTTCCCGAGAACGTGAAGATTATCGACCTGAGCATGGACTACCGGATTGAAGGCCCGGAGCACGATTTCGTGTACGGCCTGCCGGAATTGAACCGCCGCCGGATTTGCAACGCCCGGCATATAGCGAACCCCGGTTGTTTCGCTACTTGCATCCAATTGGGCGTATTGCCGTTGGCGAAGCACTTGATGCTGAATTCCGACTTGCATGTCAATGCCATCACGGGATCGACGGGAGCGGGCGTGAAGCCTTCTTCCACCTCTCACTTTAGCTGGCGCAACGACAACATATCGATCTATAAGCCTTTTACGCATCAGCACTTGGCCGAGATCAACCAGAGCTTGAGCCAGTTGCAGAAGAGCTATTCAAGCCGGATCAACTTCATCCCCGTACGCGGTAATTTCTCCCGTGGTATATTCGCCACGACATACATCGATTGCAAGATCGACTTGGTAGAGATCCGACGTATTTATGAGGAATACTATGATGATCACAGCTTCACGTTTATCACTGATAAGAACCCGGATTTGAAACAAGTGGTAAATACGAATAAATGCTTGATCCACTTACAGAAAATAGATGATAAGCTTCTTATCATCTCTATGATCGATAACTTATTGAAGGGCGCTAGCGGCCAAGCGGTCCACAACATGAATCTATTGTTCGGGTTGGAGGAGACGGTTGGTTTACACTTAAAACCCTCCGCGTTTTAAAAAATACTATAAAGATGAATTTATTCGACGTATATCCATTATTTAATATAGAGATCGTACAAGGCAAGGGATGTCATGTATGGGATAGCGAGGGAAACGAGTACCTCGACTTATATGGCGGCCATGCCGTGATCTCGGTGGGGCACAGCCACCCTACTTACGTAAAGGCGATTACCGAGCAGGTAAATAAATTAGGCTTTTACTCGAACTCGGTTATCAATAGCTTGCAACAAAAATTAGCGGATAAGCTAGGGAAGGCTTCCGGCTACGATGATTATTCGTTGTTCTTGATCAACTCCGGAGCGGAGGCGAACGAGAACGCGTTAAAACTGGCCTCTTTTCATAACGGGAAGAAGCGGGTGATCGCATTCAAGCACGCCTTTCATGGACGTACCTCCGCCGCCGTTCGTGTCACGGATAACCCGAAGATCATCGCTCCGGTAAATGAGGATCTAGCGGTTACTTATCTTCCATTGAACGACGCTTCCGCCGTAGAGGAAGAGTTGAAGAAGGGGGATGTATCGTCCGTGATCATCGAAGGTATCCAAGGTGTAGGTGGCATCCAATTGCCAACGGATGATTTTATGCGTGAGTTACGCAACCTGTGTACGACTTATGATGCCTGTCTGATCTTGGATGAGATTCAATCCGGATATGGAAGAAGCGGTAAATTCTTCGCACATCAATATGCCGGTATCAAGCCGGATTTGATCTCGGTAGCGAAAGGTATCGCCAATGGTTTCCCGATGGGTGGGTTATTGATCAGCCCGAAATTCAAGCCGGTTTATGGTATGCTCGGCACTACTTTCGGCGGTAACCATTTGGCTTGCGCAGCCGCTATCGCCGTTCTCGATATTATGGAAGACGAGCGTTTGATTGATAACGCGGCGAAAGTGGGTGCCTATTTATTGGAAGAGCTTCATAAACTTCCGGGTATCAAGGAAATTCGGGGCCGTGGTTTGATGATCGGTATCGAGTTCGAGGAATCTATCAAGGAAGTACGTAGCAAACTTCTCTTTGAGGAGAAAGTGTTCACGGGCGTAGCCGGAACCCATACGATCCGTCTGCTTCCTCCGCTTTGCTTGACGATGGATGAGGCCAAGGAATTTATCCGTCGCTTTAAGAAAGTCCTAAACGCTTAATTGTTCTTTATTTCATAAAAAGGGAGGATGTCTTAATCAGCGTTCTCCTTTTTTCATTCTTCCCCAACAGCGACGTAAATTAAGTATCACCCTTTGTCAAAAAAACATCATTCCCTTTTCCGAAAAAAACACTAACTTTACGCAGTCTAAACTTTGAGTCTCTAATTACTAATGAACACGATCGATGAAATATCTATTTATAGGAATATTCACTTTGTTGTGCCTATTTGCCTGTCAATCTAACGATTCCAAATACATCATAAAAGGCACCCTACCCACCGCGCAGCAGGATGGGGAATGGATTTATCTGGCACCCATGGAAAACGCCTCGATCAAAAATATCGATTCTACGAGAATAGAGAACGCACGGTTTACTTTCCAAGGAACGGGAGAAGAGATGAAAGTCCTCCGTATGCGTATCCTCTTGCGTCTCAAGTTCCAAGAGCTACTGGTCGTAACGGAACCGGGTGTGACCTCAGTACGGATAGACTCCATCAGCTCGGCCTCCGGTACACCGCAAAACGACGCCTTGCAGCATTGGAAAGACTGGAAACAAAAGACCGATGGCGAATCCTATGCCCTATGGACAGCGCTTAAGACTTGCTCGCCGGAAGATTCCATCCGCATCAAGCAGACATGGGATTCCTTGAGAGTAGAGACGCAAGCTTTTAATTATGCGTTCATGAAAGAACATATCAACCAAACGGTCGGGAAATTCCTCTATAAGATGATAAAAACCTCCTTGACCGAAGAGCAACGAAAGGAACTGGATGAAGCGAATCATTAAACAGGATCTGTCGATCACGCTAGCGGTACTGGCGATAGCGATCTTCGCTTTCTTCTTCTGGATGTACCCCTATCATTTGTTCCACAAAGAGCAAATGATGCTGTTCTTGTACAGCGGTGAGTTTCTCCGTGGATATTTTCAGGAGGAAGCGTGGCTGGCTTGTCTCACCGGCGATTTCCTCACGCAATTCTTTTATTATATCGGGGGAGGCCCGTTCATCCTAAGCGTTGTCTTAACTTTATTTGCCCTGCTTACCTATCGGACATTCCGGCAATTCGTCAGCAAGAGATACGCCCTTCCTCTTATGATACTACTTGTATTATGGGAGGCCGGAAGGTCTTGCGGACTCGCCTATCCGTTATCCGCGACTCTCTCCTTGATCGGAGCAGAAGGTGTTTTCCTGTTATATAGCCGGAGCCAAACTGAGGGGCAACGTCTTCTTACCTGCATTCCTGCCATGCTTCTTTGCTATTGGTGCTTCGGGTACGGGGCATGGCTCTGTCTGGCCCTTATGCTGGCCGCCGGAATCATAGCGCACCATCAAAAGCTAAGTGCCCTGCTCGCGGTTGGTATATTGCTTCTTCCAGCGACCCAATATCCCGCTACCACTTGGTGGAGTAAGCCGGATCTCGACCGGGAGTATGTACTCAGCCTCGATGTGGAACATTATTTCGGAAATATACAAAAGATGAGGAAACATCTCGAGACAGACCGCCAAATCCTTTGGGTGACCTATTACCGGAACCTGTACAATGCCACGCATCCATCCGAGATCAACTCACCCGTATCTCTCTCCCGGAACCTCCTAGCGTGGAATCAACCGGGTACGAATGGGTTGATCCTTCCCGTGAACCCATCTGCTTCTTTTCTCTCTATCCTATTCGCCAACGAGTTATGGTTCACATTAGGAGATATGACTATGGCCGAGCATTGCGCCATGCTAAGTATGATCTTCTCTCCTCGCAATTCGGGTAGCCGTATGATCAAACGGCTGGCTGAGATCAATCTGGTCAATGGGGATGATGAAGCAGCTCTTAAATATCTACGTATATTAGACAAGACACTCCTTCATAAAAGCTGGGCCGAAAAGAGAATACCCGGTCAGCAAACCCCGCGAGTAAAGGAGTGGCTGGAGAAGAAACGCAGAGACATCCCGACCCAAGACCAACTACGTTCCGGTAACGATGCCGTGACTTCCTTACGGAACTTAGTCGCCTCGAACGCCGGCAATCTCCGTGCTTACGAATACTTACTCTGCTATCATTTACTCTCCAAAGATCTCCGTTCTTTTGTAGAAGATTATGTACCGGGTAAGGTCTCTAGTCCCATTTTCGCCGAGGCCCTGCTGATCCATCTCGCCCGCCAAGGTAATATCCGTGCGGAAGAGCTTATAAAATACCAAATCCCGGTAGAGATAGCGAAAGAATTCGCCGATTATACCCAGCTTTATGAGGCAAAGGACACGAGTTTGAAAGAGAAATACGGCAAGACCTATTGGTTCTATTATCATTTTGCGACCACAGAGCCCGGAAAGGAGAGTAAGCCATGAAAGAAGCAAGAATCATGAAAGAGAACATAACCTATTACCTCGTCTGGATAATCTGCTTGCTGGCAGGATGTGCCCCTACCCCGAAGCAAATAGAGGATACCACAGACCCAATCCCCATGTATCCCGATTATACGGATATCATGATTCCCACGAATATCGCCCCTCTCAACTTCTTATTGAGAAACGATGCGGACGCTATGCAAGTAACCTTGAAAGGGGAATCAAAAGAGATACAATTATCTTTCGGAAAGAAAGCTATTTTCCCTTTAAACCTATGGGAAAGCCTTTTAGAGCAGGAAGTGGGCAACCGCCTGCAAATAACCGTAGTCGCCCGTATCAAGGGTAAATGGTTTCGTTACCCCTCTTTCTACTGGCAAGTAGTTCCGGAGAAACTGGATAGTTATATAAGCTACCGACTTATAGAACCCGGCTACGAGGTATGGAACAAGATCCAATTATGCGAGCGGGAGATCAATACCTTCGAGGAACGGGTTATTGCCGACAACAAAGATACCGACGGTTCTTGCATGAACTGCCATATTTACGGAAATAAGAAAGGAAGTTTATCCATGTTCCATTTACGGGGAAAGCAAGGAGGCACACTGCTGAACCGTAACGGACATTTGAGGAAGTTGAAACTGAGCAACGACAGTCTGCCGAATGGGGCTGTCTATGGCGATTTCCATCCATCGGGGCAGTTCGCTGTTTTTTCCACGAATATTATCATCCCTGCTTTTCATTCGTTAGGGAGTAAGCGGTTGGAAGTCTATGATACGACCTCCGACCTAATGGTCGCAGATTTCAGAAAGAAACAACTCATCACCTCCCCATTGACTAGCCGGAAGGATGAGTTAGAGACTTTCCCAACTTTCTCGCCCGATGGGAACTGGATCTATTATTGTTCCGCTCCTCTCCAGCCGTTGCCCGATAGCATCCATAGCCTAAAATATTCCCTATGCCGCATATCTTTCCATAAAGATACCAAAGAATGGGGCCAACGGATCGAGACCGTATGGGATGCCCAGAAGCATAATGGCTCCGCCTGCCATCCCAAGATATCGCCCGACGGTAAATACCTGCTTTTCACGGTAGCCGATTATGGAACCTTCCCGATCTGGCACCGGGAAACAGACCTGCATATGATGAACCTCCAGACCGGGAAGATAGATACCTTACCTGCCGTCAACTCCGATAAATCGGACACCTACCATAGCTGGTCCTCTAACAGCCATTGGTTTGTCTTTGCCAGTAAGCGGGATGACGGACTATACGGAAAGCCTTATTTCTCTTACGTGGATAGTACGGGAAAAGCCTATAAACCGTTCGTACTCCCGCAAGAGGATCCGGAACATTATGATATCACGTTGAAATCTTATAATATACCTGAATTATCCACTAGCGAGCTTCCTTTCGACGCTGAAGATGTACAAGAGATCTACTACGACGAGGAAGCTGAGACTTTTAAATAATAGAATCATGGAAAATACACGTAAATATAGATACATAAGAGGAATCGCCTCCTTATTATTCGGCTGTGCGATTTGCCTGTTTTGGGGGCTTTATTATCCTCATCATTTACATTACCACGAGCAATTCCAGTTATTCCTGTTCACGCCGGAATATGGAATCGACAAATGTCTCCATCCCGGAGGCATCGCTGAATATATAGCGGAGTTCCTGACGCAGTTCTATTATTTCGCTTGGGCAGGGGCTACGATCTTGGCGATCGTTCTCGTGCTTATCCAACGGCAAATAAACTGGCTGGCCAAACAAATGGGGGCTTCCGACTTTTGGTATCCGCTCAGCTTTCTCCCTTCCATCCTGCTCTGGGTATTTTTATGTGATGAGAATGCCCTGCTGGCATTCCCCGTCTCCATAACTCTCGCCCTCTTCGCTCTAGTCATCCAGCGAAAAACCGCTCATTCATGGGGACGAATTATCTATACGCTCCTAATGATGCCGGTGCTCTACTGGGTGGTAGGTGGTGGGGCCTATTTCATCTTCGTTATCGGAGTAGCAATCGGGCATTGCATCAAATCCGTACCAATAGTATCCAACAAATCCTATATATGGATTCCTATCTACATCTTGCTTGGAATCCTATGCCCCCTATTGGCACAAAACCTCACGCAATATCCATTGCTTAGCCTCATGACCGGCATCGATTATTATCGTTTCCCCATGATCGTTCCCAACACCCTGTTACTGACAATCGCTACCGTAGCCATAATGCCCGGGGCACTAGCCTTGCTACCCCCACCGGCAAAGGGTACTAAAGTTTGGATGGCCGCTATCCCCACCCTGCTCCTTATCGGTGGTGGCACATGGATCTATGCCGCCAGCAATCCGGATAAGGAAGAGGCCATGAAATACGACTACCTCACCCGCATGAAACAATGGAACCAGATCATCAAGGCGGCAGAAAACAAAGAGCCTAATTCCCCCTTCTCCGTGACCTGCTTAAATCTGGCTCTCGCCAAGACCGGACAATTAGGGGATCGCATGTTCCATTTCTACCAGAATGGAACGGAAGGATTGATCCCGACCTTCCAAAGAGATTTTACCTCACCGCTCCCAACCAGCGAGATATTCTATCATCTGGGAATGATCAACTCCTCACAACGCTATATGTTCGAGGCGATGGAAGCTATCCCCGACTATAAGAAAAGCGGACGTGCCTATATGCGTCTGGCCGAGACCAACTTGATCAATGGACAATACGCTGTCGCCGCCAAATACCTGCGGGCTTTGCAGCATACCTTGTTCTATAAGAAATGGGCGACCCATGCCATGAGCTACCTAAATAACGATGAAAAGATAGAGAAGCATCCCGAATGGGGATGGTTGAGAAAAGCCCGATATACGGAAGATTTCTTGTTTAGCGACACGGAAATGGATGTCATGCTAGGCTTATTGCTGCAACATAACAAAAGTAACCGGATGGCTTTCGAGTATATGTTAGCCTATGTCTTGCAAAAGAAGGATCTGGAACGTTTCATGAAATATTATCCGCTGGGAAAAGATCTGGGCTATAACCACATACCCATCTCTTATCAAGAGGCATTGATTTTCATTTGGACACAGCAGCATCCTAATTTCCAAGGCCTTCCTTGGAGCATCTCCCGCAACGTATTGGAAGGGGTAAGCGAGTTCGCCCGTGTCTATATGACGCAGAAAGACTCCGAGCCTATCCTTCGCCCGAAATACGAGAAGACATTTTGGTATTACTTATTATTCAGAAAATAAACGGCCATGAGAAAGCTTATCTTATTATATAGTATATGTATAGCGTTATTTACCGCCTGTGGGGATTCGGTGGTATCCCCCGAACAAATAGAGAAATACCCGTCCATCTATCCGGATTATATCGGGGTAACAGTTCCCGCCACGATAGCTCCAATGAATTTCTCTTATACGGATACCTCCTATGAGCGGATAGATGTTATCGTAAAAGGGCACCAAGGCAAAGAGGTACATATAAACGCGAAGCATGTCAATTTCCCGGAAAAAGAGTGGAAGCAACTGCTCAACTCCAATCAAGGCGATAGTTTACTCTTTACTGTCAGTATCAAGCAAAAGGGTAAATGGAGTACTTACAAACCTTTCCCCATGTACATCAGCCCCCACCCGATCGATTACGGCCTAGTATACCGAAAGATCGCTCCCGGTTATGAAGTCTATAGCCGTATGGGTATTTATGAGCGTGATCTATCGTCTCATAAAGAAAGACCTTTGGTGGAAAACACGCTGATCAAAGGTATGTGCGTAAACTGCCATGCCTTCAATCGTACGGACCCGAGCCATTTCAGTCTTCACATCCGAGGGACGCATGGAGCCACTTTTATGAGAACCGGCAATAAGGATGAATACCTCAACACGAAAACAGACCAGACAATCGCCGCCTGTGTCTATCCCTATTGGCATCCCGGAGGCGAATATATAGCGTATTCCACGAACAACACCCGGCAATCGTTCCATACGGTTAAGGACGAGCGGGTAGAAGTCTTGGATTTGGAATCTGATGTAGTCGTTTATCATCCGGCAGATCATCGTCTACTTCTTTGCGATTCTTTGCAAAAGAAAGACAGGTTCGAGACCTTCCCCGCATTCTCCCCGGATGGTCGTACGCTTTACTTTTGTTCCGCCGAGGCTAAAAAGATTCCCGAAGAATATAAAGAGATAAGATATAATTTATGTAGTATAGATTTTGATCCCTCTGCCGGTACATTCGGGAGCCGTATCGATACATTGGTGAACGCTGAGGCTTTAGGGAAAAGCGTATCTTTCCCCCGTCCTTCCTATGACGGCAAATATATTATGTTCACCTTATCCGATTACGGAAACTTTTCGATCTGGCATAAAGAGGCGGATCTATGGTTACTGGACTTGACAAGCGGAGACCTCCGCAAGCTATCCGAAGTAAATAGCGATGACACCGAAAGCTTTCACAACTGGAGTAGCAACTCCCGCTGGTTTGTCTTCAGTAGCCGCCGGGGTGACGGCCTTTATACCCGCCTTTATCTGGCTAGCATGGAAGAGAACGGCAAGATAAGCAAGCCCTTTCTCCTTCCCCAGGAAGATCCGGAAACCTATTACGATCGCTCTGTTTATTCCTATAATGTCCCGGATTTCACGAGCGAGCCTATCAAGATCGACACAAGGGTATTTGAAAAGAAGATAACCTCGAAAGAACGTATACAGGTACAAGCTAAGAAATAAAAATAATACCACTATCCGATAAAATAATACTAGATTGTCTGCCCGATACCTCTTACATTCGCGTTCATAAAGAAAGACAGTTATCATGAAGAACACGAAATTAATTACCATGTTATGCCTAGGGGCACTAATCGCCTGTTCACCGTCGAAGAAAGGACTAGAACCGACAAGCGAACAGGTTTCGCCGAGAGAACGTTTAATAGAGAACCTACGTGCGATTCCACAAAAAGGAATCATGTTCGGACATCACGATGATACGGTTTATGGCATCGGATGGGAATTTGACGAAGGAGGCTCAGACGTGCAAAAAGTATGCGGCGATTATCCGGCCGTTATCAGCTTTGATCTTGGAGAGATCGAACTCGGGGGAGATAAAAGCCTTGATAAAGTACCTTTCGAGAAAATACGCAAGGAAATCATCAACCAATATAACCGGGGAGGCTTGGTATCTTTAAGTTGGCATCCCCGTAACCCTAAAACCGGAGGGGACGCTTGGGACGTATCAGACCATGCTGTCGTGAAATCGATCCTTCCGGAAGGGGAGAACTATGAGAAATTCCAAAGTTGGCTAGGCAAAGTGAATGATTTCATCCTTTCCTTGAAAACAAGCGATGGCACCAAGATTCCCGTCCTATTCCGTCCTTGGCACGAACACACCGGAAGTTGGTTCTGGTGGGGACAGAATTTATGTACCACGGATGAATACAAGGCGCTATGGCGAATGACCGCCGATTATCTAAACGCTCACGGAGCGGCAGACCAGATCGTTTACGCTTATTCCACAGGTACGGAGCCGCGGGATCAAGCGTCTTATCTGGAACGTTACCCCGGGCATGACTTGATCGACGTCCTAGGCTTCGACGCTTACCAACGGGAAGATAAGGATTTCTTCTTGAAAAGCATGGATACCAGTCTTTCCGTAATAGACAGCATAGGCAAAGCCAACCATAAGATCATAGCGATCACGGAGACCGGCTACGAAGGGGTACCAGACTCCACATGGTGGACGGGAACCCTGCTGCCTGCCATGGAGAAATATCCGGTCGCTTATGTATTGGTATGGAGAAACGCCCGTGAAAAAGTCACTCACTTCTTTGGCCCTTATCCCGGACAAGCCTCTGCCGAGGATTTCAAGAAGTTCTTTGAAAATCCGAAAACATTGTTCGCCTCCGATATCAACCTATATAAATAACATCATACATAAACCAGATAAATCACGTCATATCTAGTTGTAGAGACGGGGCGTGCCCCGTCTCCCACCATCTGATAATATCATTTAAAGCAAAAACATCATGGAACAATTTCAAGAAAAAGTAAACGAACTCTTCGCTAAACACGAAACCTTGTTAAGCCGGAAAAATATCCCTTTAGAAGACGGAAACGGAATCTTCACCCGTTATCAACACCCTGTACTGACAGCCGCGCATACCCCGATCTTCTGGAGATATGACTTAAATGAAAAGACAAACCCCTACTTGATGGAACGCATCGGCATGAACGCAACCATGAACTCCGGCGCAATCAAATGGAATGACAAATATATATTAATGGTACGTGTAGAAGGAAGCGACCGTAAATCCTTCTTCGCCGTAGCCGAAAGCCCGAACGGAGTAGACAATTTCCGCTTTTGGGATTACCCGGTAACCATGCCGGACGATCTTGTCCCGGCCACGAATATTTACGACATGCGCCTAACCGCTCATGAAGACGGCTGGGTTTACGGAATCTTTTGCGCCGAGCGCCATGACCCGAACGCAGCTCCCGGAGATCTATCCTCGGCAACCGCCACGGCAGCTATCGCCCGGACAAAAGACTTGAAAAACTGGGAACGTCTCCCGGATTTAAAGACCAAGAGCCAACAACGTAACGTCGTATTACACCCGGAATTCGTAAATGGTAAATATGCCCTTTATACCCGCCCCCAAGACGGATTTATCGATGCGGGAAGTGGCGGTGGTATCGGATGGGCCTTGATTGATGATATCACGCACGCCGAAGTCAAGGAAGAAACCATCATCGACCAACGTTACTACCATACGATCAAGGAAGTGAAAAATGGCGAAGGCCCCCACCCGATCAAAACACCGAGAGGCTGGTTACATCTCGCCCATGGCGTACGGGGATGCGCCGCCGGATTACGTTACGTGCTTTATATGTATATGACCGCATTGGAAGATCCCACGAGACCTATCGCCACACCCGCCGGCTATTTCATGGCTCCGGAAAATGAGGAACGGATCGGCGATGTATCCAACGTTTTATTCTCTAACGGATGGATCGCGGATGAGGATGGAACCGTATATATTTACTACGCATCCTCTGATACCCGTATGCACGTGGCTGTATCCACAATCGATAAATTGGTAGATTACTGCATGAACACTCCGGCCGACGGGCTGACTACGACCGCATCTGTCGAGACGCTGAAAAAGCTAATCGATCGAAATCTTCCACTCCTGAAATAACCTACAAAAACCACTCATATGATTAAACTAACAGAGAAGATAGGCTACGGTTTCGGGGACATGGCATCGTCCATGTTCTGGAAACTGTTTGGCGCTTACTTGATGATTTTCTATACGGACGTATTCGGATTACCGGCAGCAGCCGTAGGTACGATGTTTTTGATAACTCGTATATGGGACTCGGTCTTTGACCCGATTGTCGGCGTTGCGGCGGATCGTACGCAAACACGCTGGGGAAAATTTCGCCCTTATTTGCTTTGGCTGGCGATCCCGTTCGCCGCTATCGGAGTGCTCACTTTCATGACTCCTTCTTTCGGACAAACAGGTAATTTGATCTATGCCTATATCACCTATTCCTTGATGATGATGGTGTACTCCGCTATAAACGTGCCTTATGCGTCCTTGCTTGGAGTAATGAGCCCGTTGCCACAAGACCGTAATACCCTTTCTACGTACCGTATGGTATTCGCCTATATTGGCAGTTTTATAGCCCTGTTGCTATTCATGCCGATGGTGCGTTTCTTTAGTGGAAATAGCGATGAATTGGCGGATCAACAACATGGATGGACCATGGCTGTCGTAGTTATCGCTATCCTGTGCGCCATTCTCTTTTATGGATGTTTCGCATGGACAAAAGAACGGGTAAAACCGATTAAAGAGCAACAAGGCTCGTTAAAAGATGACTTGAGAGATCTATTGCACAACAAGCCTTGGTGGATACTATTGGGAGCAGGTGTCTCCGCTCTGGTTTTCAATTCCATCCGCGACGGGGCTACCGTATATTATTTCAAATACTTTATCGTTGAGGAAGCCTATGCCAATGTATCTCTTTTCGGAGTCTCCTTCGTCTTAAGCGGATTATATCTGGCGGTAGGACAGGCGGCCAATATTGTCGGCGTGATCTTAGCCGCTCCATTAAGCAACCGGATCGGAAAGAAAAGAACCTATATGGGCTCCATGCTGATCGCCTCGGTCTTAAGCATCCTCTTTTTCTGGCTCGACAAGACGGATCTAGCCCTGATATTCACGTTCCAAGTGTTCATCAGTATTTGCGCCGGTAGTATTTTCCCCTTACTTTGGTCCATGTACGCCGATTGCACGGATTACTCAGAACTAAAGACCGGGAACCGTGCCACAGGATTGATTTTCAGTTCCTCGTCTATGAGCCAGAAATTCGGATGGGCGATCGGCACGGCTATCACAGGCTGGCTGCTCGCTTTCTTCGGATTTCAGGCCAATACCGTACAAAGCGAGGAAACGATTAGCGGAATCAAGATGTTCCTCAGTTTCTTACCGGCCGTAGGTACGATCCTGTCCGTTGTATTTATCGCTTTCTATCCGCTTAGCGAGACAAAGATGAAGGAAATCACCGCTACATTAGAAACCAAAAGAAAAGAAACAAATGAATAAAATCACCGAAGATTTACAAAACGAGGTTCAATGGGAGCTAGAGAACAATATCCTCCCTTTTTGGATGAACCGAATGATTGATAATGAGTATGGTGGTTTCCATGGGCAAATCACGGGAAACGGCCAACGAGTCGTACATGCCCCTAAAGGTGCCATCTTGAACGCCCGTATCCTATGGACATTCTCCGCCGCATACCGTTTATTACGAAAGCCGGAATATCTGGAAACGGCGACCCGTGCCAAACGTTACCTTATCGATAAATTCTACGACCAAGAATTCGAGGGTATTTACTGGGAATTAGACTATACCGGTCAACCCGCACAAACCAAGAAGCAAATCTACGCCTTAGGATTCGCTATCTACGGATTAAGCGAGTATAACCGGGCTACCGGAGATAAAGAGGCGTTGGATTATGCGATCCGTCTCTTCAAGGCGATCGAACAATATAGTTTCGACCCGGAAAAGAACGGTTATATGGAAGCCTTTACGAAAGACTGGAAACTGATAGAGGATATGCGACTCAGCGACAAGGATGAGAATGAGAAAAAAACAATGAATACCCACCTGCATATCCTCGAACCTTATACCAACTTGTACCGGGTATGGAAAGACGAGCACCTCAAAAAACAACTCCGAAATTTGATCCTGATTTTCACCGACAAGATTTTGGATCACCGTACCTATCATTTAAACCTCTTTTTCAACGAGGATTGGGAAAGCAAATACCGTATCATCTCCTACGGTCATGATATAGAGGCATCTTGGTTACTGCATGAGGCCGCTATCGAATTGGGAGACAACGAGATCCTTCAGAAAGTAGAGCCTTTGGTTCAAAAGATAGCGATAGCGGCCGAAGACGGATTATTAGCGAACGGTAGCCTCATTTACGAGTATCACCCGGATGAGAAGAAAGCCGACACGGACCTGCATTGGTGGGTGCAAGCCGAGAATGTAGTGGGTCATTTCAACTTGTATCAACATTTCGGAGATGAGCCTGCCTTAGGCACAGCCTATACATGCTGGAAATTCATTCAGCGTTATTTGATCGACAAGGAACAAGGGGAATGGCATTGGAGCGTATCGCTCGATCACGAGATCAATCGCGAGGATGACAAGGCCGGTTTCTGGAAATGTCCCTATCACAACGGACGGATGTGTATGGAGATTATCGAACGACTTGCCGGCGAATAGCCGTCCGAAAGACCGCCTGCCGGCTCTTTTTTATCAGATTAACAACAGTCGGAAGTTTCCGACATCAAAAAAACAAGCGATATGAACAAATTCTATTGGATGGCGATCGGCCTCCTTCTCGGTTTGGTGAACCTCCGGGCCGAGATCAAGCTGCCAGCTTTGGTAGGCGACAACATGGTACTCCAACAAGCCACTAAAGTACGGCTCTGGGGAAATGCAACCCCAAATTCAAGCCTGAAAGCCCGTAGTTCTTGGGACAATACGGAATACACGGCCCAAGTAAACGATCAAGGCAGATGGGAAATCTGGGTTCAGACGCCCTCGGCCAGTTTCGAAAAGCAACAGTTAACATTAGAGAATGGACAAGACAAGATTGTCTTGCATGATCTTCTGATCGGCGAGGTATGGTTCGGTTCCGGCCAATCCAATATGGAAATGCCATTAAGAGGTTTCTGGCACTGCCCTATCGAGGGAGGTAACCACGCTATCGCTACATCCGGGAAATATAAGAACTCGATCCGTTACGCTACGATCCAACGGGTCGGAGCCTTGGAACCGAAAGATTATCCGGTAGGTGGCGAATGGAAAGTATGTGATCCGCAAAACGCCCCGGAGTTCGGAGCTACCGCCTATTTCTTCGCGACCCTGTTGACCGAGGTGTTGAACGTGCCGGTAGGTATCATCAATTGTAGCTGGGGCGGCTCCACAGTGGAAGGTTGGTTGCCCAAAGACATCCTGCTAAATTATAGCGATATCGATCTATTCTTAGCGGGTAACGATGAGAAAATCCATCCGATGCTACAACCCATGATCATGTATAATGGAATGCTGAAACCAGCCAGCAAATATACGGTCAGAGGTTTCCTATGGTATCAAGGAGAGTCAAATGTCGGACACCCGGACTACGCTAAACGCCTAGCGACAATGGTAGAACATTGGAGAGGATTATGGGGACAAGGAGAATTACCTTTCTATCTGGTAGAAATCGCCCCTTACGAATATGGAGAAGGAGACCAAGCCGCATACCTTCGTGAAGAGCAATACAAAGCTACCCGGTTGATCCCCAATAGCGGTATTGTTTCCACGAACGATCTGGTACAGGATTACGAGAAACGGCAAATACACCCCAAAGAGAAACAAAAGATCGGTGAGCGTCTTTGTTATATGGCTCTAAACAAAACCTATGGTTATACAACCATCGCTTGTGAGGGCCCCCAATACGATCATATGGAAATAGATAAAGATAAAATCATTCTTTTTTTCAAGAATGCGGAAGATGGCTTCAATCGAGATAACGGGATCATAGGCTTCGAGATAGCCGGAAAAGACATGCGTTTCCACAAGGCAAACGCAACTATAGACGCTAACAAGAAAACCGTTATTATCTCAGCTCCGGGCGTAAAAGCCCCAATAGCCGCTCGTTATGGTTTCCGGAATTTCCAAATTGGCAACTTGCAAAACGTACAAGGATTACCGGTGCTTCCATTCCGCACGGATAAATAAAACGACTTAGAAAATAAAACACAATACGTTATAATATTCAAGCTTGTTCATACGTAATGTCTTATTTTCATTTGTAAGACGTATTTAGTTTTTATTTCATTCTATTGTGATAATAGAAATTACCCTCCTAAAGTATTAGTAAACTTAATTCTTCCCATAAAAAAATGGGAGATCTTATTTTACAAGGAATCAGAGACCTCCTCTGATTCCTATTTATTTTTCATTCATATCATAATGTATACAAAAAATGATAGTTTGTATACAGACCATACTAATACATTGCGCTTTTTTTGCATCTAGATTTACTGAAGGGGGAAATATTTGTATAACAAACTAAATAACAATAATTTCATGAACAAGCTTATTAACAGAATTTCTCCGGAAACATCTGAAAACCGAATCTTACACGCTGGCTTTAGTATCATATTGATGTCAGAGGAAATAACACAAACCTTATCTGGTTTATCCAGCGATATGATTATTTTTATCTTAAGCGGATCCATAACTATATATTCCACTAAAGAAGAAAAGAAAACAATCGGTGAACAGTATATGATCTTTCTAAGATCATTTGAAAATTATACATATGATATCACCCTAGGTTCAAAAATCATCATTTTCTTTTTTGACAGTTTAACGATGAATGAGTTACCGTATTACCAACATCCGTACGGAATATTACCTCAACCTATCTCTAAGTGGATAGAGCTGAAAATAGTGGAACCTTTATACGGTTTTCTAGAACTTGTCGGACAATATCTTGAAAATAATTTCCTGAACTACCCTTTGTATGAATTAAAGAGAACGGAATTATTCTACTTACTGAAAAAGCTTTATAGAAAAGAGGAATTAGACTACTTTTTCTATTTATCAAGTACGCATTCAGCAGAGTTTGAGAGACTCATCGCCGAGAATTATATAAAAGCTAAAACAGTAACAGATCTAGCTCAAATGATAGGTTACGGAGTAAATTCCTTTCGGATGAAGTTTAAAAAAGTTTTCGGTATTCCAGCCTACGAATAGCTGATGCAAGAGAAATCCAAACGACTATTGGTCGCCATAGCTAACAGCGAGGATGATTTTAAGAACATAATAGATGAATTCGATTTCTCCTCGCATTCGCATTTCTACAAATTTTGCAAGGCACGCTTTGGATATAGTCCCACGGAGCTAAGGAAAAAACTTAAATCGTTGTAAAAAACACCCCCTATCAGAATATACATTTAAATTGTCAAGTTGTATAACTCCTAATAAGTTATACTCATTTATCTTTGCCTCATTGATTTTAGACACCTATCCGTATGGATGATCTAATAAAAGATAGTGTATAATGACCACCATATTTTTTTATGTTTTACTATTCCAAATTAAAGACTGGGATAAAATTTGTGAAGAAGAGGGTAAAATGACATCGCCGATAATTTGCTATATTTTGCTAGGGGTTATCTTATTCATAATCTTGATGCGTATACTTTCCATATTGCAGTTTTTGCGATTGAAGCGGAAGGTAAAGAAACGTATTTCCCCGAAACACGATAAACCTTCCTGTAAATAAAGCCTCTACCCGCTTACATTCATTAATAATTAACGGAAGAACCAATTCGCTTCTTTCTATGTTTATATAAAAAAAGCGTTTAGATCATGGGCTTCAACATTCCTTACACAGACAAAAAGCGGGTCGTAATTATCGGGGGCGGATTTGGAGGGTTAAAACTAGCTGAGAAATTGAAAAAGAGCAAGTTTCAAGTAGTCTTAATCGACAAGAACAACTATCACCAGTTTCCTCCCTTGCTTTATCAAGTAGCGTCCTCCGGCTTAGAATATAATGAAATATCCTTTCCATATCGAAAGATATTCCAGAAGAGAAAGAACTTTTACTTCCGGTTGGCAGAGGTATATGGCGTCAATCCGAAAGGGCATACCATTCAAACCTCCATCGGCGAATTGGAATATGATTATCTTGTAATCGCCGCTGGAACTATCACCAACTTCTTTGGAAACAAAACGATCGAGGAACAGTCTCTACCCATGAAAACGGTAGAAGAGGCGTTAGCTTTACGAGACACCTTATTAATTAATTTAGAGAAAGCGACTACTTGTACGGACCCGGACGAGAAGCAAGCTTTGCTAAATATAGTTGTTGTAGGTGGAGGGGCTACAGGTGTAGAAGTATCCGGCGCTTTATCCGAGATGAAACGGTTTGTTTTGCCAAAAGACTATCCGGATCTAGGAAACTTTCATATGAATATCTATCTGATAGAAGGGTCCCCTAAATTACTAGGGGCCATGTCTCCGGAAGCCTCCTCCAACGCTAAACGCTTCCTTGAGGATATGGGCGTTAACATCATTCTTCAGAAGCGTGTCGTGGACTATAAGGATGGGAACGTTTTCTTAGATGACGGACAAACCATACCCACTAGAACCTTACTTTGGGTAAGTGGTGTGAAAGCGGTTCATTTCGATCATATCGAAGGAGAACTCTTGACCCGGGGGGAACGGATTATCGTCAATGAATGTAATCAAGTAAAAGGCTTATCCAATATATTCGCCATAGGAGATGTCTGCTGGATGACAGAACCGGATTACCCGAACGGACATCCGCAAGTCGCTCAGGTAGCGATTCAGCAAGGTGAGTTATTAGCCGAAAATCTACAACGGATCGAGGCTCTAAAAAAACCGAGACCTTTCCATTATAAGAATTTGGGAACTTTAGCTACTGTCGGCAGGAATAAAGCGGTTGCCGATTTAAATAAGGTGAAATTACACGGATTTACGGCATGGTTGGTTTGGATGCTCGTACATTTACGCTCCATCTTAGGAATCAAGAATAAGCTAATTGTACTGATCGACTGGATCTGGAATTATTTCACGTACGACCGTTCCATGCGTTTCATCTTGTTCATCCAAAAGCACAAACAAGATGGAACACAGGGCACGGAACCTACTTTATAAACGATAAGTCAACGTAAGCCAAGCTACCCGGGCATCACGATTGCGCTTTTGCGTCATTTCTAAGTTCGGGGCATCAATAATCGTTGTTTCTTCTAAACTATCGAATATATTGTTGATACTTAAGTTCGCGCATAATTTACGATTGAGGAAATATTGAGAGAGACCGGCATTTACGCTATAACGGCCTTTGATCTTACCTTGAGGCGTAAGCTGGTCGGAAACGTAGAAGCCGTCTACCTGAAAATCCGTAGTCGGCGTAATACTTACGTTTACATTCCCCTTCACATCCCAGCAAACCAAGGATTTCTTCTCGCCATAGCCTATCGTACGCCCATCGATCTCGTCCCGATAGATATCCCCGGAGAAACCGACCGTCAAGATACGTACCGGATTCCAGCTACCGGACAAGTCGGCTCCGACTGCTTGGCTATGTCCGATATTCTCTTTCTTCCAAACCGTCTCATCATTTACTTGGCCAGCGATCTCCATGATACGATTCGTACGATTCCGATAATAAATAGCCGGAGTCAAACGAAAACGGGGAGCCGAAAACTGATATCCTAGCTCTACGTTATGTATAAACTCATCCTTCAAGTCCGGATTCCCCTGTATGATATGGGTAGGATCACTGTTATTCAAGAAAGAGCACAAATAGCTGCCATTCGGACGAATCGCCCGTTGCTGATAACTCAAGCTTAAACGATTGCTCTTATTCACCTCATAAGTAAAACGGGCACGAGGATACAAATGAAAACGAGAACTCTTGTTCTCTTTGCCTTTTATCCCCTGCCAATAAGGGTCGTTGATCCAAGAAGGGCTAAACTCATCCATCTTAAAATGACTAAATTCCGCCTGTATCCCTATCTCCGCGTTAAAAGCGCCCCAATTCTTAACCACGTCCGCATAGATCAAATTCAGATAACGGTTGAAATCGTAATTATACGATTTCGCCGGACTTAACTCAAAACTACCGTCCACCTTATCAAAAGCAGCCGTCAGATAATCCTCGTTTCGCGCACGACCTATATAACCAAGCTTGAAATCCCAACCATCGATCTCCTGCCCATATCCAAATCCCCAGAAATAATTATGTTTCGTATGGTCGATAGATTGGTTATCCTCCGAGACGATATTCCCGTTTTGAGGATTCTCATTCTTGAAATCATTATCCTCATCATACGAGAAATTATTATAGTTGAATACGGTATAAAAACCTTGATTCTCCGAAATCTCATGGTTCCAATACGCTTCGGCGGCATAAGCTTCCTGGCGCTGGTCGTTATACCGGTTACGGATCACGTACTTCATTTGCTCCCCTTTCGGGTTGAATACCCGGTTGTTAATGCGTCCATACCGACTATAATCCATCAAATGATACAGGCCATGCACGGTGATCCGGTCTTTCACGGAAAGATCATAGTCTACTTTCATATCCGCCACATGTACGTCCGGACGAGCCGTGGCATTATTATTCATCTCCGTCCGGTTTTTAGCGGTCGCGGTCGATTTGCTGAAAGATCGTTCCCGGTATTCCCTCCTATAATTGTATTTCGCATTGATATGGAATTTTCCGGGATGCAAATTCAATACCGCTCCCGCGTTATATCGCTCATTCCATCCCGCCCCAAGCGTAACATATAGAGGGGAATCTCCCGTTCCATACATACGAGGCACCAGATTGAGTATGCCCACATCACCATCCGGCACCGCATTAATCGGAGGAAATGCCCCTAATGAGATCTGGTTAAAGAACAGGGCGGGAAGTTGGATCAGCACGTCACCGCTATATTCTTCCAGCAAACCGTAAGGAACTCCATCGACAAGCATCCCGACATTACCGGAGCCCCTGTATGTAACGGCTCCTTCCATATCGGTTATGACAGAAGGCAATTGGCGAAAAGCATCCGCCGCCGTATTGGTAACGCTACTCAAGTTATTATCTACCCGCAAGATTTTCATCCCGCCCCTCTCGCTCAACCCGGCGAAACGGGTACCCTGAATCTCTATATTCCGGATCGTAAGCGTCGTATCGGCAGGAGTCTGCGAGAATACCGGCATAGCCAATAGAGCGGCCAATGGAAGAAGTAAAATTTGTCTCATATCATTATCTATGGTTTATAAACAAAAAAAGTCTGTATGTTCAACGCATACAGACTGTCCTCAAAACTCGTTTACTGATTATTATTCAGCAGGAGCAGCTTCTACGGCAACAGAGTCAGTAACCTCGACAGCTACAGAATCAGTAGCGGCAGCATCCTCTTCTACTACAGGAGCTTCCTCAACTACAGTAGCCTCTTCTGTTTCAGCAACAGATTCGGTAGATTCAGCAGATTTGTTGCCACAAGATGCGAATGATACAGCTGCGATAACAGCAGCAAATGCAACTAACTTTTTCATTTTGTTCTTAATTTAAACGGTCTATAATATCTTGTTGTTGTAAAACGATGCAAATGTATGTATTAATCATATATGTTGTACAACATAAGACGTTTTTTTTTGAATTATTTTCTACCGCTTTTACAATATGCTGAATATTAGCTGCGTTTGCTTTCTATTTATTTATCAATAATTACTGTACAGGTAACGCTTAATGCTTTTCTTCGGTGTTTTCTCGAATTCTGTCGGATACAATTGTATCTCCGAGATCGTTTCGTAAGGAGCCAAGAGCTTGTTCAACTCTATCCTATTTTGTTCCATGATAACAGGAAGATCCGTATGCGAGATACCCGTACTATCCACCGTATCGTAATCCGGATACACCATCCCGATCAATTTCCCGTTTTTCTCCACGACCAAACTCTCCATCACGAATGGCAAATTGTTCAATTTGGATTCAATCTCTTCCGGATAAATATTTTGTCCGCTAGCGCCCAAGATCATCGTCTTGCTACGTCCACGTATAAAAATACGGTTGTCATGATCGATCGTACCCAAATCACCAGTCCTTAGCCAGCCATCTTCCGTGAAGACATTTTGGGTTGCCTCATCATTCTTATAATAGCCTTTCATTACGTTCTCGCCCGATACTTGAATCTCGCCTACCTTATTATAAGGGTCTTCCGAATCGATACGGACTTTCATGATCCCTTTCAAGATCTGTCCGCAAGAACCGGGCACATACTCATTATTATGGTCATAACTGATCAACGGGCCACATTCCGTCATACCATAACCGATCGTGAACGGGAATTTGATCTTATACAAGAAATCCGTTACTTCTTGATTCATGGCGGCACCCCCCACGATCACTTCACGGAAACGTCCTCCCAAGGCATCCACCAAATGTTTGCGGATCTGGGCATAGATACGTGAATCCAACAGTGGGATATTCAAGGCCAACTTCAAGGTTCGCTTATTCAACTGAGGAAGGATCATCTTCTTATAGATCTTCTCCAAAATCAGGGGAACCATCAAGATCAAGTTCGGCTTCACCTCTTCGAATGCCTTTAATAAGATCTTAGGAGACGGCACCTTACCTAATAAATAGACATGCACACCGAATGCCATGGGTACCAATAAATTGAAAGCGCAACTATAGGCATGGGCCAGAGGCAGGAAACATAACTCACGTTCACCCCGGAACAATAGATCCAGTGTCCGGGCATACGTCACGTTTCCGGCTAAATTATTCCCCGTCAACATAACCCCTTTGCTAAATCCGGTCGTACCCGATGTATAGTTGATCTCTACCACCTTATCATTATCCAGCTCAGCGTATTTGATATCCTCTTGGGTGAAGCCACCCGGATATTTCTCGGTCATCTTCTCATCCAGCGATTTCATCAACTTCTGGATATTCTCTCCATCCCGTTGATGCAAGCAACGATAATCAGAAAGAGAGAATACACCGCGAACCTCTTCTATCTTATCTTCCTCCAAAGAATCCCAAATCCGGTCGCTAACAAACAAAAAGACAGATTCCGAGTGGTTAATAATATGATGTACATCATTCGGATTAAAGTCCTGAAGAATAGGCACGATAATCGCCCCATAAGTAACAACCGCCATATAAGCGATGCACCAACGGGAGCTGTCTTTACCGATCAACGCGATCTTGTCTCCACGACGGACTTGGCACTCATGGAATAAAAGATGAATACGTGCGATCTCCGTTGCTACATCACCGAAAGTAAAGGTTTTACTTTTCCCGTAATCCGTTAATGCCGGCAAGGCCCAGTTTTCCTTGAAACTCTCCTCGTAAATCTTAATGAAATTCTCTTTGATCATAGCACACTTTTGTGAAATTCGCGTAAAAGTAAAAACAAATCCTTACTTTTGCCATGATATAACCTATAAATTTAAAATAAGAATGAAAAGAATCACTCTCGCATGGGCATTGACCCTCTGTAGTTTTATTACATTTATCGCCTGTTCATCCCCAGATGTTGGAGAAAGAAGCGTAAGTATTATCCCCGCTCCGGCCCAAATGACAGTAGGCGAAGGTACATTCACGATCCATCCCGGCATCGAGATCGGTTATGCGGACGAATCCTTAAAGGGTATGGGCGAGTTGCTATCCAACGAGATAGAAAAGTTGTCCGGCATCAAGCTGGCTTCCGCCTCAGACAAAGAATCGAATTGCATCATCTTCCTCGAGTTGACAGATCCGAAAGAGTTCGCCGACCTGCCAAAAGCTTATGGATTGAGTCCGAAAGATAGTGTCCCCGTAGATGAGTCTTACTCCCTCTCCATCCAAAAGAGAAACATCTACATCAAGGCCACTACCCTAGAAGGTATCTATCGAGGTATCACTACCTTGAAACAAATCGTGGGTGGTAACCTACAGCCCGGAGGCGAGAAGATTTATCTACCGCTACTGGAAGTGAAGGACGCACCTCGTTTCGCTTGGCGCGGACTCTCTTTCGATGTATCTCGTTGCTTCTTCGATCCCGAGGAAGTGAAACAAGTGATCGATATGGTCGCCTTATATAAGATGAACGTACTGCATATGCATCTTTCCGATAACCAAGGCTGGCGTATCGAGATCAAGAAATATCCCGAGCTAGCGGAAATAGGAGGTCAACTTCCCAACAACGGCAGAAAAGGAGGCTATTATACGCAAGAGGAGTTCAAGGATCTCGTTAATTACGCGAAAGAACGCTTCATCACGATCATCCCGGAAGTGGATATCCCGGGGCATACAGCTGCCATATTCGCCGCTTATCCAGACTTCAAGAACGCTGTCAAATTCAAGACCAAGGTTAACATCCCGGGGCAGGCCTTCAATGCGCTCGACGTAGATGATCCGAAAGCGATGCGATTCACGGAGGATGTTATCGCGGAGCTAGCCGCTTTAGCACCCGGAAACTACATCCATATCGGAGGCGACGAGGCGATCGGCTTACCCCATGATAAGTTCGTCCGTTTTATAAATAAGACACGGGAAATCGTACTGAAGAATGGAAAGAAAATGGTCGGCTGGCAAGAAACCGCCCGTGCGGATATCTCGGAAGGCGATGTCATCCAGCACTGGATTTATCTGAAGCAAAAAAACGAGGACTCTTCTAAGAAAAAAGATAATATACCTGCCGAATATAAAGAGATCATGGCCTTATTCGCCGAATTCATGAAAGAGGCACCAAAAGATCCGGGACTTGGTATATCCAAAAAAGCGAAAGTGATTCTCTCGCCGAGCGGTTACGTTTATCTGGACCATAAATATCTGGAACCAAGTGCGGACTCCACCCAAAACGCGGAGCAAGAACGTCTGGGCATGGCCGCCTATGAGAAACAAACGATCCAAGAAATGTACGACTGGGACCCGATGACCTTCAACCCAACTGTAGAGAATCCTCAAAAAGATGTAGCGGGTATAGAAGCCGCTATCTGGTGCGAGACGATCACCAATTTCAGAGATCTGCAATTCCTGTTAATGCCCCGTTTGGCTGGTGTCGCCGAAAAAGGTTGGTCCAAAGTAGAGAACACACATTGGGACGAATATAAAGTAAGACTTGGCGCGCAAGCCCCCTTATGGGAAAAGGCCGATTGGAACTATTTTAAATCATCCTTAGTGGATTGGAAATAACAGTACAAAATCTTCATAATATTACGAATATTTCGAAATAAATTAAATATCTTTGTCCTATTAACTTTAGGACAAAGATATTTTTATGAATAAATGGCTTATTATATTTGCGATATTACTAACCGCTTGTACCGGCACAAGCGAGAAATCAGAGGAATGTATAACAATTGACCTAGCAACTGTTTTTGACCATCAACCTCAAGAAGTAGCCTTAAAGAAATGGGCGAAATCCATCCAATTCATCCCTCTGCAAACGAATGACTCAATCTTGATCAAATATATCTCCCGCATTATTAAACACGGCGATAAGCTATTGGTGCAGCATGATAACAGAGCTTCTGTTTTCGACTTGGCAGGAAAATATTTATACGATATCGGCAAACAAGGAGGAGGTCCGGATGAGTTTAGTCGTATATCCGGACTAGAACCTCATGATAATCTCATTTATATAAAAGATAGCCCCATCCGAATAAAGATATACGATTGGCAAGGGAAATTCCACCAAACCATTCAAATTCCGGATAAGAACATCCGAAGATTTTATCCCCTCCCTAAGACGAACGTTATCCTAGGTCACGTACCCAACCTCTCTGGCAACGCACCCATTCGGTTCTATTTTTGCCAAGATACAGTCATATCGGATAGCATACCTTACTATAAATCTTATACAGAACCTCCTTTCGTCATGACATTTACCTATGAGTTCCGTCCTTTCGACGGAAATAAGATTGCCGCATTTAAGGAGTTGTTCTGCGATACGATATTTAAAGTTTCCAACGACATGAAGCTAACTCCTTATGCCGTCCTCGATCTAGGTAAATACCGAACGCCCGAGGAACTCCGTTATAATATCACGATAGACGATATAAAAAACGACCTGTTCAGGACAAAGACGATCCCTGTCATACCCGGGCAAATCGGAGACCGGCTCTATATGCATAACTTCTCCGATAAAGATACCTATACATTATATTATGATATAGCGGAGAAGCAATTAGCCTATGTACAATTCATATACCCGGAAAACTCATTTGAACTTCCCGAAGAAGCCTATTTCACTCCCAGATACATCTCAAACGACAACCGTTACCTAATCGATTGGGAGCAACCCGAGAATGATAACAATCCGGTATTAATCTTAGTGGAGCCCTAGTTGCCGTATTTCCTCTATCGGCACAATAAACAAAACAAGGCCGCAGCAAGGACTATTCGATAACAAGTCTTCATAAATAATGTTGCTTGACTATATCTATTCCTTAGTCCACGGCATGGTTTTTACAGACCATGTCATGGTTTATACAGACCACGACGTGAATCGCACAGACCACGACGTGGTTTGTAGAATATATCCAATAGCAAAGAAGAATAGATAGGCTTCCAGAAAACTATTTATGCAATAGTAAAGAGTTTTTAAGTCCATCTCAATCCGAACTCTTTACTAATCCGGGCTTAATTAGTACCTTTGCACTCTAACTAAATCGAAAATGATAGATCAGACCGTATTTAACAATAAAAAGGCCGCTTATTATACGCTGGGTTGCAAACTAAATTTCGCGGAGACCTCTACCATTGGAAAGCTATTAGCCGAACAAGGGGTACGCAAGGTGCGTCCCGGGGAAAAAGCGGATATATGCGTGGTGAATACTTGCTCCGTAACGGAACTGGCCGATAAGAAGTGCCGGCAAGCGATCCGTCGGATCAGCAAGCAACACCCCGGCGCTTTTATCGTGGTGACCGGTTGCTACGCACAGTTGAAGCCGGAGGAAGTCTCCCATATAGAAGGCGTTGACTTGGTTCTTGGCGCCGAACAGAAATTAGAGATCCTTCAATATCTGGAGAATCTGGAAAAAAAAGAACACGGAGGAACTGTTATCGCCTCACAAAGCAAGGATATACGTTCCTTCTCCCCTTCTTGCTCGGCCGATGACCGTACACGTCATTTCTTGAAAGTACAAGATGGATGCGATTATTATTGCTCCTATTGTACCATTCCTTTCGCCCGTGGAAGAAGCCGGAACGGGACGATCGCCAGCATGGTGGAACAGGCGCAGGAAGTCGCACGTAAAGGAGGAAAGGAGATCGTATTGACAGGGGTAAATATCGGGGATTTCGGCAAAAGTACCGACGAGACCTTTATCGACTTAATCCGGGCTTTGGATGAGGTAGATGGAATCGTACGCTATCGTATCTCTTCCATCGAGCCGAATCTGATTACCGACGAGGCCATAGATTTCGTGGCTCACAGCAAACGTTTCGCACCTCATTTCCATATCCCTTTACAAAGCGGCAGCGATGCTGTCTTGCAATTAATGCGCCGCCGTTACAACACTGCTCTTTTCCGTCATAAGATCGAAAAGATCAAGGAAATAATGCCGCATGCTTTCATTGGCGTAGACGTAATCGTTGGAACCCGTGGCGAGACAGACGAGTACTTCGAGGAGGCCCGCCAATTCATCGATAGCTTGGATATAAGCCAACTGCACGTGTTCAGTTATTCGGAACGCCCGGGTACCCAAGCGCTGAAGATCGATTATGTAGTAGACCCAAAGACCAAACACGCACGCAGTCAACAACTCTTGGATATCTCAGACCAGAAACTTCATGCCTTTTATGAGGCCCATATCGGACAAGAAGCGAATGTCTTATTCGAACACACCAAGAAAGACGGCAAGATGCACGGTTTCACCGAGAACTATATAAAGGTAGAAATCCCTTATGATGCCGCTTTGGTCAATGAGACCCGCAAAGTCGTACTAGGCGGCTGGAATGAGGATCGCACCGCATTAATAGTCAACAATCAATCATCAACCGTCAACTAAGATGTGGGATAAAATACAATATGCCTTTCTTTATAGCTGGGTAAAAGTACACGCCTTACTTCCCATGCGAGCTTTATACGTGTTATCAGACATCCTATATGTCCTTATCTATAAGATAGCCGGATACCGGGTAAAAGTAGTGCGCCGTAATATAACCGCCTCTTTCCCGGATAAATCCAAGGCTGAGTGGCGTCAGTTGGAACGCCGGTTCTACCATCATTTCGCCGATTATATCGTGGAAACGATTAAATTGGCCCATATCTCTCTGGATGAGATACAACAGCGAGCCTATCTGAAGAACCCGGAATTGGTTGACCAACTTATGGAGAAAGGCCATACTTGCTTCATCCTCACGATGGGGCATTATGGCAACTGGGAATGGTTCTCCGGATCGACCACCCGTTTCGAGGACTCACGCATCTATCAGATATACCGTCCGTTAAACAACAAGGCCTTTGATAAGCTATTCGCCGATCTCAGGACACAGTTCGGTTCTTTCGGCATCAAGAAAAACGATACGATACGGGATATCATCAAGTTAAAACAAGACAAAACCAAATCTGTCGTCATCTTCTTGGCGGACCAGACACCCAGCAAGGCCAACCTGCATTATTGGACCGAGTTCCTTCATCAAGATACAGCCATATTAACCGGTCCGGAGCGTATCGCACGGAAACTGAACCTGCCTGTGATCTTCCTCGATACCCAAAAAGTAAAAAGAGGATATTACACCGTAGACATGAAGCTGATTACGGAGAATCCAAAAGAGACTCCGGAAAATTACATCACCGAGCGATACGCACGACTTTTAGAGAAAATGATCTTGCGTGATCCGGCCTACTGGCTATGGACCCATAAACGTTGGAAACATAAACACGAGCAACAAGGATGAAAAAAGTAGCGATTGTCATCTTAAACTGGAACGGAAGAAAGCTAATGGAGGAATTCCTTCCTTCCGTCGTATCCAACTCTCCGGAATGGGCGGAGGTTATCGTAGCAGATAACGGTTCTACCGATGACTCGATCGAGATGTTGAAAGCAAAATTCCCCACGGTCAGCATTATCTGCCTCGACCGGAACTACGGATTTGCCGAAGGATATAATCAAGCGCTCAAAAGGCTCGACCATGAATATTGCGTTTTATTAAACAGCGACGTAGAAGTTACTCCCAATTGGTTAGATGCCCCGATTGCCACTCTTGACTCTGATCCGTCAATCGCTTGTGTCCAACCCAAAATACGGGCTCAACGAAATAAAGAATACTTCGAGTATGCGGGTGCGGCCGGAGGATACATTGATAAATACGGCTATCCATTTTGTCGGGGGAGAATCTTGCATATCGTGGAAAAAGACGAGGGGCAATACGACACTCCCGCCGATATCTTATGGGCGACAGGAGCCTGCTTATTCGTTCGTACGGCTACGTATAAGGAAGTTGGGGGATTAGATGCCGGATTCTTCGCACATCAAGAAGAAGTCGATATGTGTTGGCGTTTACGTTCCCGGGGATATCGGTTGGTATGCGTCCCACAATCCATCGTTTACCATGTCGGTGGAGCCACCTTGAACGCGGAAAGTCCCCGCAAGACTTTCTTGAATTTCCGAAACAGCTTATTGATGCTTTACAAGAATTCCCGGGAAGAAGATCTAAAGCATGTGATGTGTGTCCGCTTTTGGCTGGACTATATCGCCGCCGCGAAGTTCCTGCTGGAAGGACATTTCGCGAACGCCAAAGCTGTTTATGAGGCACGGAAAGCCTATCACCAACTCAAACCGGAATATACGCCTAAGCGTAAAGAGAATCTGGAGAAAAGAACACTGAGCACCATCCCGGAACTGAAACGGGATAGCCTTATTCTAGCGTTTTATTTGAAAGGGGAAAAAACTTTTAAGGCTATAAAAACCGGGAATAAGACTTATTCCACAAAATAAGGTTAAGTATCTCATAGGTATTGCGTCAGCCCCTCCACCTCTTTCTCATGCCATTTCCGATAACCGGCAAGCGAGCGTGAGGGAACGCACAATCAGCCATAGTCATCATTTTCTCTAAGAAACAGATGCCTACGGTTCCTAAATAATACTTCCTCCGTTACCGATACCAACACAATCGGAAATGGATACATGATCAATCGCATCGGTATAACCTTGCTATCCGGAAAAACCTGACGAAGCAAATAAGCGGATTTCTCAAACGCTACCCAATAAGGCTCCGTACAATAAAGATGGATCAAAGTACGGTTCTCCTCTTCCCGTTTCAATATTTCTCTTAAATGATTCTCTAACAACAAAAGTAAACGTACACCGGATTTTTCGGTGTTTTTATGATAGGTTGTTCTCATAAGCTTTGTTAAATGGAGAAAAAATCAAAGACATTCATCAAAAAGAATATATAGACTCGAATCAAACGACAAATTCCTTGATCCGCTGCTCTTCCACTAGCTTACAAATCAGCAGCACCTTATTCCTCTCTGCGATAATATACCCATCCAGCCCTTGAAGCACAATCCGCTCCAAGCTCGGGGCATGTACGATACAATCTTTGCAATCATAGAGCTTGATATCCTTCGCTACCACAGCATTACCGGACTCATCCTTCGGGAGCAAAGAACATAAAGCCCCCCAGCTACCCAAATCAGACCATCCAAACTCGGCAGGAAGAACATATATATTTTCCGCTTTCTCCATAACCGCATAATCGATCGAGATACGATCACAAAGCGGAAACTTACTCTTTATTACAGCCTCTTCCTCCTTTCCATAAAAAGAAGGAGCGATCTCGTCAAACACCGCGGAAATCTGAGGAACGTATCTACGTAAAGCCTTTTCTATCACATCCATTCTCCAAACAAAGATCCCGGCATTCCAATAATAAGTTCCAGCCGCCACATACTTCTGGGCGGTAGCCAGATCCGGTTTCTCCTTGAACTCATCCACTTTCAGAAAACCCGCCGGTATCTCTCCGGCCTCCGCTCCCGAGATATAGCCATATCCGGTCTCCGGCCTATTCGGTTGAATACCTATTGTTACAATAGATTCATTCCGCTCCGTAAACTCCAAGGCTTTTCCTATCACACGTCGGAACTCTTGCGTGTCAAGCACCAAGGCATCCGCCGGAGTAACAACGATATTAGCCTCCGAATGCCAGGCCTTGATTTTCCAACAAGCATATGCGATACAAGGAGCCGTATTACGAGCGACCGGCTCAAGCAGGATATTCTGCCGAGGCACCTCCGGCAATTGCTCTTGAACAATATCCAGATATTTCTCAGAGGTAACAATCCATATATTCTCTACCGGACAGATCCCCTCAAACCTTCCCACCATCAATTGTATCAAACTCTTTCCACACCCCAAGACATCAATAAACTGCTTCGGATACTCCGGTGTGCTCATCGGCCAAAAACGACTGCCGATACCACCGGCCATTATAACGATATGGGTACTCATACTTTTTTCGCGATTATCTCTCTGCCCGCATCGGGTTGTTTAGAAAATCCTCGTATGAAAGACGTATGCCGTCTTCCAATTCAGTTTTGTAAGTCCAGCCAAGTGTCGTAGCTTTCGATACATCGAGCAGTTTCCGGGGTGTACCGTTCGGTCGTGATACGTCCCAACGAATTTCACCGGTATAGCCGATTATCTTCGCCATTAATTCCGTAAGTTCCTTTATTGTCAACTCCTTGCCTGTTCCAGCATTCACCGTTTCATTACCGGAATAATTATTCATCAAGAATACGCATAGATTGGCAAGGTCATCCACATAAAGAAATTCCCTCAACGGGCTACCGTCCCCCCAGCAAGTCACGAATGGAAGGTTTTGTTCCTTTGCCTCATGGAATCGGCGGATCAAAGCCGGCAATACATGTGAATGTTCCGGATGGTAATTATCGTTCGGTCCATAAAGGTTGGTAGGCATAACACTGATATAGTCTGTACCGTACTGGCGGTTCAAAAACTCGCAATATTTCAGTCCGGAAATCTTTGCCAAGGCATATGCCTCATTAGTCTTTTCCAGTTCCGAGGTCAGCAGACAACATTCTTTCATCGGTTGCGGTGCCATGCGCGGATAGATACATGACGAGCCAAGAAACTCCAATTTCTTGCATCCATTCTTCCATGCGGAATGGATGACATTCATCTCCAGTATCATATTATCATACATGAAGTCGGCCAATGCAGACTGATTAGCGATGATACCACCAACTTTAGCAGCAGCTAAAAAAACATATTCAGGTTTTTCCTCAGCAAAGAAGTTCTCCACAGCCTCCTGCCGTGTCAGATCCAACTCCAAATGAGTACGGGTAACGATATTCGTATATCCCTGTCGTTGCAGTTCCCGAACGATAGCGGAACCGACCATACCCCGATGTCCGGCCACATATATCTTAGCGTTCTTCTCCATCATTTCACGATACCCTTCTCCAAGTATTCAGCCAAATTCGTACGGACATGTTCCGAGGCACGCTCCACAGCCACTTTCGCCATATCCGCATCCACCATGATCTTCACGAGTTGTTCAAACGATGTCTTCTGCGGGTTCCAGCCCAATTCTCGTTTCGCTTTCGAAGGATCACCCCAAAGATTTACCACGTCAGTCGGGCGATAGAAGTCGGGAGAGACCTCAACAAGTACTTTACCAGTCTCGCAGTCGATACCTTTTTCATTTTCACCTTCCCCTTCGAAGCGCAATTCGATATCGGCATGACGGAAAGCCAATTGGCAGAACTCACGTACAGAATGTTGCTCACCGGTAGCGATAACGAAATCTTCCGGTTTATCGTTTTGGAGGATCAGCCACATACACTCCACATAATCCTTGGCATATCCCCAATCACGAAGCGATGACAAATTACCCAACAAAAGCTTCTCCTGTTTACCTTGCGCGATACGTGCAGCGGCAAGGGTTATCTTACGGGTTACGAATGTTTCTCCGCGACGTTCTGATTCGTGGTTAAATAGGATACCCGAACAGCAGAACATGTTATAAGCCTCACGATATTCCTTGGTAATCCAGAACCCATATTGTTTTGCTACAGCATAAGGACTATAGGGATGAAAAGGTGTATTTTCATTTTGAGGCACTTCTTCCACCTTGCCATACAATTCCGATGTGGAAGCCTGATAGATACGGCAGGTATCAGTCAGATCACACTGGCGCACGGCTTCTAAGATGCGTAGTACGCCGGTCGCATCAACATCAGCCGTAAATTCAGGAGAATCGAACGAAACCTGTACATGGCTCTGTGCAGCGAGATTGTATATTTCACTTGGTTTTACTTTTTTCACTACTTGCAAAATACTCATAGAGTCGCCAAGGTCGGCATAATGCAAGTGGAAATTAGGATGTCCTTCCAAATGCGAGATACGTTCACGATAGTCTACTGATGAACGACGTATGGTGCCATGCACGTCATAGCCTTTTTCTAAAAGCAATTCTGCAAGGAAAGAACCGTCTTGACCAGTGACACCGGTAATTAAAGTTGTCTTCATATAAATATCAAATTTGTGATGTATAAGTATCTAGCCAATTAAAATTAAAGTTCAAGCGACATAGACAAAATCTATTATATAATCCTTTCTAATGCCTTCCATTGTATAATAATTTATCGTTATAAATTTGCATAAACATTCAACATCAAAGTGTGGAATAAGACCGAGTTTTCATTAGTCATAAAGACCGTGAATCATGTTCTGTCCCCACACTTTATACATCAGAAACCGGATAGTTCAATGGGCTTTTAGACCCCGCATTCGCAATGATGGCTCATGATGTACAGATGTTGTTTAAAAAACATTCAGACCATGACTTACGTTGGAATCGATGTCAGCAAGGCGACTTTCGTTGTCGCTTATTCGTCAGCAAAGACAAGTAAAACGAAAACATTTAAGAATACCGTAAAAGGTATTCATGAGTTCGTCCAAACCATTTCAGCCGCCGAACATCATTGCGTGCTGGAAGCAACAGGCAATTACAGCGCGTTGCTCGTTTATCTGCTTTCAGAGGCGGGTATCACCGTCAGTCTGGAGAATCCTCTGAAGATAAAAAACTTCGCACGTGTCATGCTCACTGTCACCAAGACGGACGAGATTGACGCCCGCCTGATAGCCTTGTACGGTGAGAGAATGCAGCCGACTCCTTACAAGCTGCGCAGTGACTCGATTCTTGTCTTAAAGCAGAAGCGAACGGTTCTACGGCAACTCAAAAAACAACTTGTAGCCACACGCAACCTTAAAGGTTCAATGGAAGTTCTGCCTCATTTCGACCCTGAATGCAAGAAAAACATTGAAAAAACAATTGGTTTCCTTGAAAAGCAAATCAAGGCTATGGAGGAAAAACTCGCTTCGTTGGCACAGGGCGAATACAAGAAACAAATGGATCTGCTCACCTCCATCAAAGGTATCGGTGTCACTCTGGCAACCGCGCTCATTGTAGCTACCGGCGGGTTCACATACTTTGATAACGCCAAGCAGCTTACCCGTTATTTGGGCTTGTCACCTACTTACCAACAATCCGGCACGTCAGTCAATGTCAAAGGTCACATCAACCGAAACGGGGATTCAAACCTTAGAAGCCAGCTCTATGTGGCGGCTTTCTCTTCTCTTAGGTGTAATACCGAGTGTAAGGCCTGTTTCGACCGTTTACGGTCTAACGGCAAGCCCGGTAAGGTGGCGGTCATTGCGGTCGCCAACAAACTCGTAAGGCAAGCCTTCGCAGTAGTCACTCACGGAAAGCCCTATGTCGATGGATTCAAATCTGAAAAGCCATAACAGCTCCTGCGGAGGGAACGCCATGCGGCAAGGGGCTGAGCACTCAGCCCCGACGAGCTTTCCTTGCACGATAACTTGCATGTTTATGCTAATTATCGTTAACCGTATTCAACTTTTATATTATAGTTCATGATTCATATAGTTGTATCAAAGAGAACTTGTGAACTTTGATAAAACAGAGGCTATGCAAGCCATTGCTCAAAGTTAGTTCCACGGATATACACCAAGGAAGTCTCCTCGGACCTTTGTCCGACTTCTGTCATTTGTTCCCTACATGGGGAAAAGGACTGTCCTTCTTTACCGAGTTTTCCCCTAAAGGAGAAGACGGCACAGATTCTGATGTTGGCCTCAAAAAAACATCATTCACCTGAACTTCCACTATTTTTCTGCAGGTATCCTTGTACCATTTATAAAATGGTATTGTAAGGTACGTTATTCTTTGAACAGAATGACTAAGAGACATACCATAAGGGACGGCTTCTACTTGATACTGAAAATAAAATCTTTCAAGATCTTCGCTGCTATACATAATTGTTGGATGTTGATTTGCAACAAAGATAGAGATATCATTTGTGACCCTAATTTGAGCACTTACATACTATCTTCTTAAATACTTTTTATAAAGGTATTCTCTTAAAACGTTGGGCATCAGACGGATTGTGAATCGAATAAAAATATTACGGCATAATGTCGGGAATTGTATAAATCCCATCTTATAAATGATGATTTGTGTGTTTACCTCATCACAAGCGTATTTCCATCCGCCACGTCGCTTAAATGTATCAGGTGAAAAACGGAACCAAACCAATGATTTCTGTATATTGTAGATTTTACTGCCATTCTGAATCATTTTAATCCACAAAAAATAGTCTTCAGGCACATACTTTACTTGATAACCACCCACGGCAATAACTGCTTTTTTCCGAAAAATGACAGACGGGTGATTCACCGGACAACGAGTTTGAGCATATAAAGCAATTTCCTCTGGTGTCTCAGGGACAAATCTCTTCAAATTCGAATCTCCAGGTTTTTCCTCAAACTCATCTATCCAAGAGCTGCACATATCGATGTCCGGATGGTTGACCATAAACTTAATTTGTTCCTCGAAACGAAAAGGCATACAAATGTCATCACTATCGGAACGGGCTATCAATTCGTTGGAACAGAATGTTAAGCCAAAATTCAATGCTTCGCCTAATCCACCGAATTTCTTAGGGCATACCTTTAAAATATCGGGGAACGTTCGCTGATACTTTTCTATGACAGCCTCAAGCTCTACAGTAAGGTCGCCATTATGAACAAGAATAAATTCATTAGGGATTACAGTTTGATTAACTAAATTACTTGCTAATGCTTGTTCAAGATGTTCCGGCTTTTCTTTATAATAAACCGACATCAGAACAGAAAATTTCACAGTCGTTATCATTGTTTTATTCAAGGCATGTATATTTTTTTAATTCATACTTTTATCCAATCTGGCATCTGTACTTCATATTCTAAATCCCAGTTAATCCATTTTTTGGGGGCTATTACAATTTGATCCTTGCGTTGATTCAGATATGCTCCCCACCAAGAAAAACTACTTGCGGCAATAATATTAATTCGACACAGACTCATCAGTCGCATATCTTTGTAACTATCAGCCTTAATATTCCAATCCACAAACATCACATTATTATCATGCAATATAGGCAAGATATTTCTCTTGCACCATTCCATATCGTTGCTGAAAATATAGACGTGATAGTTTTCTCCGATTTTCTCTTTCATAATTTTGACTGCCTGTCGATAATATTCCACGCCGCAAATTCCTGCATATTTTTTCTCTTTCAAATAATCCCCCCTACGCACATGGATACTCACGCTTTTATCATCACCCAACATCTTGGATGCGATTTTGCCATTGCGCTCATCCAATTCGTTTTTGTAAGTGTATTCTCTCAGAATCTCATTGCGCGCATCATCGAAATATTTTGGACACTGCCAATAACCGTCATATAACCTATCTTTGTTCGCATCGTAGATTAGTTTAGGATAAAACTTGGTAAATTTCCATTCAACGAGTTCTTTCTTCCACCAAGGGAAAAAATGATGGCAAATCTGCCATTGGCGATAATTTTTATAGAATCTACCTAAACGTTTCACTTCCAAAACTGTGGCTATTGAGGCTGTAATATTGAATATATTTTGAAGTTCAAAACCGTTGTGCAACCCATATCCGGACATTGCACTCAAATCAATCTTAACTTCGTCACCAGTACGTTTCCGTAGAGCTACTAAAACAGCGTATTGGAAGAGCTGATTTCCCAAACCTCCTATTATGCGAACAATTTTCATTTCATTGAAAATATTATATATATAAATACCAACGAACTGCGTTCCAAAGAATACCGAATCCTTTTTTGATTTTAGACCAACAGTCAAATTTCCGTCCTTTATTGAAATATGGATCTATACGAGTTTTCTCCCTAAATACATTATAAGGTTCAAATCCAGGATTTATCCATTCTTCCGGGCAACAATATTCTTTTCCTAATTTCTTACAAGGATGGTGTCTAAGGTAGGCATTAATATGGCTCTCGTCATGATAGCACGCAATTATACCTCGGTCATAATCATTGCGGATATTGGCAGATAGGGCATGTACCATCTTCAAGTACTCGTCAACTCTACCTCCGTTCAATCCACCCATATAATAGGTATAATGCCTACCATACGGTTTCACGTATGCCAATGACTTTCTGTTTCTTTCGTATGGATAGTACATTGGGTGCTGATGTCCACGAACTCCTGGCCAAATACCCATGGAAAGACCACTTTCATTGGGAAGAATCTCATTCCCTATTGTCCTGCGGATTTCGGCATTTGAATTGAAAAAATAGACAAAATCATTTTTCCTAATTTCTCCTTCAGCCTGCAAAAACATTTCAAAACGGAAGAGGGAGTCTTTGGGAAATCCGGCACATTCTTTATGATATACATGAACATTAGGATAATCATCCGACAAATGGTGATTGTCCGTCCATACTAAGTACGTTTTTTTTGACTCTGGGATGAAAAACTTCTCACATGAAATATAAAACCCCTTGAAAAACTGGTTATACCGACCGGTACAAATATACAATATTGCTATTTTCATATTTACGGTTGTTTCATGGAACGGTAATCTTCCCAAAAGAAAGCAAAATCAGTTGTGTGATACCATTCTGGTTTATAAAACAGTATTACATAATAGAAAGCTAACATAATGAAAATCGATAGACCAAACAACATCCTCTTGTTTAGTGATTTTGATACACAAGTAGAGAAATGAATAAAAAACAAAATATTGAAGTAAGCTGCAGCTCGATTAAGCGCTGTAATATATAGAGATAAAATAAAGCATAATATTGTCATCAGTGATCCCCAAAAGAGTAGCTTGTCTTTAAAAAATAATTGAGGTTCAGCCTTATATGCAATATAAAACAAAACTGTATATAACAAAGTTTGCAAAATATTGCCAAGTTGAAAAGTCTCATTTTTTAAATATTTTGACTCTGTTGCATTCATAAATGCAATAAAGGAATCCATGAGCAGAATGATTAAAATAGAAGAAATCGTAAAAATAACTATACTTTTCTTTGACGGTTCGATAAACATATACAGAAACAACATGACGGATAAAATGGCAGTTTGATGAAAAGTGGTTGCAAGGAAAATGAGTAATCCCGTCCCAATCCATGTGTTTCGATTATTAGCATCGAACAGATAATAAGCAAACAAAATAATAGAAACCGCAATTCCTTGTCGAAAAGCATCAATTTGTAAATAAAGTGTACAAGAGCATATATACAAAAAAAATGGGAACCAAAATAATGATGATCTTTTATAGATAAAGGACATTGTAGCTCCAACTCCAAGGAGAGTGGTAATAAAGAAATATATTACATAATTCGAAGATATGCAATTATGAATAATTTTTTGATATATAAGAAATCCTTTTTCAAGTCTTGAATTCGGTACATCAAACACACTTCCACTGAAATCCATCCGATTCCATATAATACTATACTCATCCAAAATGCCGCTATGACGCAAGCCAAACAATAGCACAACCTGAACAAATAACACTAAAAATAGTTCATAATTATATCTATTGTCACCTTTGTTCGGATTATATAAGCCCCACGCCCATATAAGTACATAAAATGGCAAAACAGTGTATATAAGCATTGGATAACTATGCTAAAATTTCATAAAACAACGTAGTCCACATCTTGGCAATCTTGTTTGGAGTAAGATTCGACATGGACATTTGAGATTCTTTTGCATAAGTGGCAATTTTTTTGTCCATAGCCAAGCTCCATACTTTCTCAGCCATACGATTTATGTCAAAAGGAGAAACCAAATAACCAGTTTTCCCATCAGATATAATCTCATGTATGCTCTCAAAGGAATCAAAAGCCACAGGAACACAACCATATTGCATGGCTTCTGTCAATACAAGCCCCCAACCCTCATGATTGCTGGTCATACAAAATATAGAAGACTCTTTATAATACGGTACAGGATCTTTGAATCCTGCAAATTCGATGCGTTCCAATGATAACCGTTTGCTTAATTGTCGCATTTGCTCACTGAATGGTCCATCTCCGACGATGACTAAGTTCCAATCAGGTAGTCTATCTTGCAATTTTTTCCATACCCATAAAATGCGATCGGGCCTTTTTTGGGAAAAAAGTAGCCGTCCGCACCATAATATCTGCTTCTTCTTAGGGTAATTACTTTTTTCGTAAGGAAAAGACAGCATATTGTTTATCGCTGTAAGTTTGGAAGCCTCTTTTACACCGGACAGTTTGATATATGATTCCTTAAACTCGTTGCTCAACAGCACCACCTTGTCGCTATGCAGATAAAGGTTCCTATACATCCTGCATTGGTCGTGCATGGTGATATACCGTAAAGGGAAGCGTGTGCATATATCCCGTAAAGCATTGACAAGATTTTCTCTCAATGACAAATATCTGAAGTTCACGAGATGCCTGTTCCCTTTTATACGCATATCCGGGGAAAAGTGCAATACGGATATCAGTTTGACTCCCGATGCTGATTTTGCCTCATAACAAGTACGGTTATAAAGTTCCGAATGGGAATTCTGATTCAGCAATATATCCACCTTTTCCTCTTTTAGAATATGTGCCAACGCCTGTACATTTTCGATACAATAATCCAAAGGTTTAGGTAGAAGCACTTGTTTGGCTGGTAGCGTATAAGGTTTGCTGTAAGGAGATTTCCGACAAGCGACAAACAGCACTTCCACCCCTTCCTTTATCAGCCCCTCCGCCAATGAAACTGAGACACGTTCAATGCCTCCTATCATAGGATTGAACTCCTGCACATTACAGATTGCTATTTTCATGCGAGTATGGATTTCAAATAATTCAATGAACTTTCCCGATAAGCGGAAAGCCGTTTGTTGACCTCATCATAATTGATGACGGGAGCGGCAACCGCATCACCCACATCATTAACGATACGCCGTTCTATTCCAAGAATGTTCAGCAGATTGGATATTCTGAAAACCTTGGAAGGTTCACTGATATATACATAGAAGGGTTTACCGAACAATATGGAGAAAACGGTAGCATGAAAACTGTCCGTTATGATTACTTTCGCAGAAGCTATGGCATACAACCATTCTTCTACAGGAAGAAATTTCATGTTTTTTGTTCGTTCCGGTTGCAAATATCCGTAATGCTTACGGACAGAAAGCCCTGTCTTAACGGATAACCCTTTGGCAAGGGTATTCATTTCTGCGGTATCGGATAATGAAAGAAACAATATCTCGTTTCTTTCTTCCACTTTGCGCAGCAATAAGTCTCTGTAGCTTTCAAGCAACAATGTCGGGTCAATCACTTCCACCGCATCAATCCCGTTACGTCGCAGAAACTCTACCCCGAATTTCTCACGAACCGCAATTCTTTTGAATAAAGAGAGGGCTTTCATATCCAATTCGGATTTTCTTCTCTCCTCATCCTTGATGTTGCCGAAACTGGCAGCGTATGCATACCTGTTTTTTACATCGCTTTTCAGAAAAGAAAAGCAGAAAGCTGTCCGTAAATTCTGGGTTATCCCCGGATTCCAAACTTGATCACTGCCTATCAGATAATAGTCGCCCTTATTCCAAGGATAGGATTCCAGCTCAGCCATAGTATGGAAATTGCCTATCTGGTTCGGACAATGCAGCTTACTAAACTGCTCTGCCTGTGCAAAGCAATGAGAATATCCCTTTATCCATTTATGCAAGCCTAGCAATGTACGGTATTTGAAGTTGTAAGGCAAACGCCTATAATCCATACTTAGGTTGATAATGTGAGGTGCATGTCCGAGATTCTCTATTGTCTTGTACAAGGCGTATGCCTGTAATACAGCCCCATAGTTCGGTTCTTTGTGAATGGTGAGAATATTTATATTTTTCATAATGTAGACTTTAGATTCTTGTAAAATGGAACTCTAAGAAATCGCTTATTAAGTTTTAGATAAACGCTCATACAGATACCTGCCAATGACTTCGGCTTTATTTGCCAAGCTGCTATTCTTGTTTTTCGGGAACGTAAAGCCCACAATGCGAGTTTACGACTAATGAAAAACCTGACAAGAGGGAATCTCGTCCAATAATAATTATGATTGGATGAAATCAGTTCATCGAAAGTGATTGGTTCGATATGTAATGGTGCCCCCTTGATTATCTCCATAATACGTTTAGAATGTATTGCAATAACACTTAGCCCATTAGAATGTTGTACTTTAAATCTTTGGTCTCCCCAAAAATCTCCAATTGTGACATCGCTTTGTCTATATGGGCTTGTAAATGCGCAATTGCAGCAACTACCACGTTTCAGCAACTTAGACGAAAATGTATTAAGCACAAGATTGTCCAATTTCAAATCCTCGATACTACCATCGCATTTTTGCATTCTCAGATTATATTTAAACCCGACACTGGACCATCCATCATTCTTGTCCCGAAAAGAGTAAATCCCATTGTATTTGCCACTATCTTTAAGACAAAGCATGGGTAATACTGTGGAAAATCCGCCACAAATTGTATCTACAGTAAATAGGTTGCTATGTTCTGTCGTGCCTAAATAAGAAATTAAACCAGCAATCTGACACGCCATTCCCGAGAATAACACTATTTTTCCTTTTAACAAGTCTTGACGAACTTGTTTATATATACCACAGATATTTCCTTGCTGGTATTTTGATCCAAGAATTTCTGATAATGCCGAAATGTTGTCAATACGTTTATGTACAATATCAAAACCACTTATGGCAGCACCATAAACAATCCCTCCTTGATTTAACACATATAATGCAAGAGCCGAAAATGCACCTCCTGAAGCACTTTTTTCTCTAACCTCACTATTGGTATTCCAACAGGCGTAATATGTTGTACCATACTCTGTTTTCTTTATAGGCCTTAAAACAGGACATACTTTTTCACATAAACCGCAGTTGGTGCACTTTGAAGAATCTGTTATGACCTCAAAATACCCATTCTTATTTAGCGCCAACTCTAACGCCTTATGCGCACATGCAGTTACACATGCCGAGCAAGCTGTGCAATCATCTGTTTTTGGCAATTTTTTCATGCTTCAATTATTGGAATCAAATAATCACATACTATTTTTCTCCAATGGAATTTCTGAGCATTTTTGCGTATGGATTCGGAATGAAACCTACTCATTTCAGAAGATATCCTTGCCAATCCTTGGCATACACTTTCTGGTGTGTCATTTACAAGGACACCAAATATTGGATTAAAATCTTTTATGATGGCATCTGTCGAGGTCGCAACACATGCCATTCCAGAGAGCGTATATTCATATAACTTTGTCGTTGGCTGATTTATGTAATACTCTGTTTTGGGTACATAACAAACTCCAACATTACATTTGTCAAAGAAAGGTCTTGCCTGTTCGTGATTGAGTATTCCATGAAATGCTACATTATGAATATTATATTCGCATATCACTTTCTTCATCTCATCAATATCATCTTGCAACCCTCCACCAATAATATCGAATGTGCAAGTTCCCCCTTGTTGCTGGTATAAGCCTAATCCTTTCAGGAAATCATGCATTTTCCGATTGCTGAGAGTTCCAATATACATCAAACGAAGTTCGTGAAAATCTTTATCATCATGCGATAGTTCTTCTGCACCCAATGGAATTATTGAAGAGTTGTTTTCATTGTAACCAAATTTCCGCATTATTGCTAACGAGATAAACGATACATACTTAAAGTAGCGTAACCGCCTCAATTTTAGATCATTTTCTTTGGTGCGTTTGATAGGATTCTCAGTAACACTTTCAGAGCGAATGTCTAAAATGATTTTTTTCTGAGGGAACAATTTCGGCAACCATTGCGTCAAAGGCGTAGGGCATAAAATAATTGCTTTATATCCACCAAAAGCAGCTTCATAAAATAAGCGAATTGTATAAAATATAATGTATAGTTTTGAATGTGGAATAGTAATCAAACGAATTCTATCTAACTTTCGTCCTTGCAACTTTCGTACATCATTATATCTACGACCCAAAAAACTCACATCATATTTTTCTAATATTAAGTATTTTGCCCAGTAATAGTAGTCCGACAATGCACCAAATTGGCCATACCCTGCAATAAGAATTTTATTCATTATAACGTTCAGATATTATAGATTAGAAACAGTTTTTTTGTATTTTGAAACAAATATAGAATACTCGAAATGAGATAAAAATAATTCCCTATTTTTTTCTCTTGCTTTATTAAGATTACTATTTATAATCTCAACCAATATTTCTGCTGCTTTTTTTGCATTAGAATTTGGGATAAAACTGATTCCTCCACTATTGACTTTACTCAAATATTTATTTCCACCCGTTAATGTTGTAACTAAAGGAACACCTGCCCGGATAATCTCAAGTGCGATAAGGTCAAAATAAGTTTGCTGATTAGGCAAGATAAACACATCAACATCTTGTATTAATTGATTTGTATTCACCCATCCCAGTTCTAACCACCTGTCATGAAGCAGTTTGTTACCATCTTCCTTTCCCCCAACTATAACATATATATTCTCGTCTTTTTCAAACAGTTTTATTGCAATTTCTTTTAAATAATCATATCCCTTTATGGTCGTATGTCTTCCCACATAGCATAGTATTTTAGCTGCGGGTGGCAATTTTAATTTACCTATCATATTGCAACGATCAACTTTTTCCATGTCGGGGATACATGTAGGCACAAAAAAGGTTTTTGATTGCGTTTTACTGTTACTAAAAAAGTCATTATACAAGTTTGAAGTATTAGTATAACATTCTAATGCTTCCGGGACAGGAAACATCAAATAATCACATTCATTCAACTGCATTATTTCTTTTTTTATGAAATAATTTCTGACAGTAATATATTTACAAAGAAATCGTTTAAGACGCATATTATGTGCGCTTTCTTCATCAATTACCGGCTCAGGAGAATGAAGAGTTAATATTGTTTTACATCCTAGCTTTTGAATATACTTATTATAAGCATGCGCACTTGCTATTGAATGAAAATGCACATAATCAAATTTTTCAATTAGTTTTTTTTCACGTTTAGACAAAGCGCCAAATGTGAAATATGTAGATATAATCTTAGTCAACGTTTTTGCTCTTAATATTGTTATGATCAGAAGTAATAAACTAAAGAAGAAAACTCTTTTCTTATCCTTCTTTTCAACAAGATCTGAATAAAACGATATTTCATCATCAGGATTTTTGTTGATAAATTGCTTCATATTCCATAAATATCCTGCAGGACCACCACAATTTTTCAAGATGATAGATTTATCCCAGATAAGTATTTTCATATTTATATATTCTCAATTTTTAAAACTTGCTCAATTGTGGGAGCCATATCATAATACTTGTATTGACCAAGCCGCCCACCAAAAATGACATTCTCTTCCATTTCTGCTAATTTGAGATACTTTTCAGCAAGAGCATTATTTCTCTCATCATTAACTGGATAATATGGCTCTAGACCTTCACGGTATTCTGTTGAATATTCTTCACTGACAACAGTCTTAGGACAATTGTATACATCGTTTCCAAACATTTCAAAATGCTTATGTTCAATCACACGTGTATATGGCTCTTGATGGCTGGTATAGTTTATAACTGCATTTCCCTGATAATTAGGAGTATCTAAAATCTTGGTTTTGAAACTTACTGTACGCCAGTCAAGTCTTCCCAACTTAAAGTTAAAATATTCATCTAATGCACCAGTATAGACCAATTTGTTTGCTATATCACACCAATTATTCTGATATTCAGAAAAAAAGTCGATTCCAGTTCTACACTGAATCCCTTTTAACAAACCTTCGACTAATTTATTATATCCACCGACTGGGATTCCTTGATATTTATCTGAAAAGTAATTGTTATCAAAAACAAAACGGACAGGAAGTCGTTTTATTATAAATGGTGGAAGCTGATTACACTTACGCCCCCATTGCTTTTCGGTATATTCTTTAATCAACTTCTCGAATATATCCTTACCTACTAAAATAAGAGCTTGTTCTTCAAGGTTCTGTGGTTTTCGGCTACCTAATGTCGCTATTGCATCTGCTTTCTGCTCATTAATTACAGTTTGAGCTTCAGCTGGAGTATTCACGCCCCATAAGCTTTTGAAGGTATTCATATTGAAAGGCAAGCTGTAAAGTTCTCCTTTATAATTTGCAATTGGGCTATTTGTGAAACGGTTAAACTCGACTATATTATTAACAAAATCCCATACTTCTTTGTTAGAAGTATGGAAAATATGAGCACCATATTTATGCACATGAATAACATTGGAATCTTCTTTATCAGTCGTTTCACCTGTTATACAATCAACACTCTCACAATAGACATTTCCACCAAGAAAGTTTCTCTTTTCAATGACAAGACAAGACCTTCCTTTCTGTTTAGCTCGAAATGCAAAAGTTGCTCCAAAAAGGCCAGAGCCGACTATAAGATAATCATATTTCACCATTTGTTATTTTCTTTTCACAAAATCAATAATTGACAATACCACCTCGTCTTTTCGCACATAAAGGATAAAAAAATATGATAGGAAACCTAAAATTATTCCAGCCACTATTTTTTGAAAATCATTAGTTAAAATTACATTCTCTGCAAACAATATCAGAGCTATTATTGCACTTGCCGTCATGTAGGTCAACAAATTACCTTGATAATACTTTAGCGGCAAATATTTTCGCCCAACATATATTTGGATTAAAAGAACTATTAGCTCAGAAATGCATGTTGATATGGCAACTCCATCTTCTTGAAATACTGGTATTAAAACAATATTAAACAAAATGTTAATTATAGCCCCACCCATCGTACTGATTATAACTATCTTTTCTTTCCCTTGGGGATACAATATCTGAATACCGATTAAATTTGATAAGGCAATCAAACAAACTATCGGAGAAGTCCATCTCAAAACACTTATAGCTGGAGCAAAATCTGCACCACAAAAAATTAATGTTATAGGTTTTGCCAGCACAAGTATTCCCACAATACATGGAAGCGAAAAGGCCAAAACTGTATTATAACATTTCTGCGTCAACCTATTAAATTCTGTTAGATTTCCCTGTCCATATAAATTCGATAATTTAGGAAGCATCACAGTACTCATCGAAGCTATTGCCGTTAAGACTATATGTGACATTTTATTCCCTGCACTGTAATATCCTACCATTTCGTTATTCCCCATAAAACCAAGCATAATTACATTTAGGCTTGTGTATAAACTTGTAATTATGTTTAATGCAAAAATGTATAGAATAGGTTTAATATGTTTTGCAATATTTATTTCTTTCCATCGTGGAAAATAAGCGAAAATGTATTTACGAAGATATATGAAATTGATAATATTATTTCCTACGGTTGCAAATACTATTATGTATGCGTAATTTAACAAATCAGACTTATCATGAACAAATACAAACAAACCGATTACAGATAATACTCTGATTAAGACAGTTCTGATTGTAATATACTTAAAATCTTCAACAGCTTGATAAAACCACTGAACACCTATTGCAGTAAAAAATATCGTAAAACTTAAAGCATAGAATATATTTGAATGCTCATGTATTATATATATACTAAGTACATATATTACAATATATCCAAACAACGATAATATGATACTCAATAAGAATAGTTCAACAGTTGTTTTGTTTCTGTATTTTATGTCATCGCGATACTTAGCAACCTCTCGCACTCCATACAATGGGATACCAAGACTTGCAAACAAGACAATATATCCGATTATAGACTGATAGAAATTAATAATACCAATGCCCTCCGGTGTTAATATCCGAGCCGCATATGGAAATGTTATTATTGGGAATATTAAACTTGTTGCAACATTGATAAAATTTAAAACTATGTTTCTCTTTATAGAACTCATGTGCTTCTTTCAACTTTAGTTGCTTGTTTATAATATCTTATCGTTTCTTCTATACCCGTTTCAAAGTCATATTGAGGCTCAAATCCAGTGTCTTCTTTTATGGAGGAAATATCTAAAACCTGATTATCTATTTTATCAGGATTTTTATATGGATAATCTCCTATTCCAAGAGGTAAGGACGGGTCAATCTTGTCACGCAACAAATAAACATATCGGCTTATCTGTTGGTGTTTACCGCTTCCTATGGGATATATCTTACCAGCCTTTCCTTTCTCACCAAGAGCTATCAATGCCTCTATCAGATCTTTTATGTATAAATAATCCCACTGCTGTTCAAGTCCGGTAAAAGAAGGCTTCTCTCCTTTAAGGAGTGTTTGGATAGAATAGGTGATCAGGTTATTGTCATACCGACCAGGCCCATAGATACTGGTGATAAGTGTCCAAACCAGTTCAAGATTGTGTTGACGGGCATAAGTTTGGCAAACATAACGGGTTGCGACTTTGCAAGCGCTATACATATCAGAAGGAGCCGGCATTTCATTTCCGGTAATTACACCCTGTCCACATGAAACTTCTGAGGCAGATCCCGGAACAATAATTTTCTTGATTTCATTTTGTTTTGCCCATTCCAATACCTTTAATCCATACAAAATATTTTTAGCTTGCGTTTGAGCATCATTTTTATAAGTAGAGCTTACTCCTGCCCATGCCATATGGAAGATAGTGTCATAACCTTCTATGTGTATATCAAATATATTCTCAAAAGAAAATTCTTGAACTAAAATATTTTGTTTGCCCATTAAGGTTTTACATTTAGTACCTTCAAAGATGAGTGCAAGAACATCTTTACCCAGTTTCCCTAATCGTAAAGCCATTTGGCTTCCAAGAAAGCCATCAGCCCCAATTATAACAACTTTTTGCATATTCAATGTGATAAAAACTGTTCTATTTCTTCAATACAGAGTTTATATACATCTTCTGTCTTATATCGCTTGTACCAATCAGCAACTAAAGCCATACATTGTAACATGTTCATTCGAGGTTTCCAACCAAAGCGTTTTTTTGCCTTGTCTATATTCAGCATCAGTAATTGGGCTTCATGAACTACATCTGGTTCTGATGAATCTTTCAACTTTCCGCAGCCAAATTCTTTAATAAGAGTATTTGCCACCTCCCAAACAGTAGAAACACTTTCTACTTCAGGACCGAAATTCCATCCTTCACAATAATCCGTAGGATGCTGCCACATCGTTTTTGCAAGCATCATGTAACCAGATAACGGTTCTAAAACATGCTGCCAAGGACGAACAGCTTTAGGAGATCGAATATCAATGTCTTTATTCGCTTCCAAAGCACGAATACAATCCGGTATAATTCGATCAAGAGACCAATCCCCACCACCTATTACATTTCCTGCACGAACACTTGCAAGAGAAACTGTATGTGTTTTACCATAGTCTTTTGGATTGAAAAAAGAACGTCTCCAACTTTGAATGGCAATTTCACAAGCTCCCTTTGAAGAAGAATAAGGGTCATAACCTCCAAACGGATCAGTCTCTATATAACCTTCTTCTTGCTCTTTGTTATCGTAGCATTTATCGGTCGTAATCATAACACCGACCTTCACACTCTTTGTCGCCCGTATCGCCTCCATTATATGTATGGTACCCATAACATTTGTTTCGTAAGTCTCAACAGGGATATCATAGGAAAGACGAACTAATGGTTGAGCCGCAAGATGGAATACAATCTCAGGTTGATATTCATTGAATATTTCTCTCATTCGCATACCGTTACGAATATCATCCCGCATATCTGCTTGAATCTTAGCGCCTATCCTGGATAGAACAAAATTGTCACGTGTAGAGTAAGGTTCGAGCCCAATCCCAATAATATTTGCACCCAACTCACTTAACCAAATAGACAACCATGAGCCCTTGAAGCCGGTATGGCCGGTTATAAGGACTCGTTTGCCTTTATAGAAATTGTCAAATATATCAATCCCTTTCATAAATCAGTAATGTTTAATTTCGGTTGGAATAATAGGTACAATACGTTCCCAACGTTTCCAGGGTGCTTTTCCCTCCTCTAAAAGTTTTTCCAACATATTTTTTTCACGGATATTATCCATACACTGCCAGAATCCGGTATGGATATATGACATCAACTCACCTCTGTTTGCAAGCTCCACGAGGGCTGTCTTTTCAAAGATACACTCATCTCCATTAAGGAGTTCAAACACTTCGGGTTCAAGAACCATATAACCGGCATTAATGGGGGCACCATCTTTGACGCTTTTTTCGCGAAATGCGCGAACTGAGTTATTTTCACGTATATCAAGAATACCTTTGTCTTGTTTTTGCTTAACTGCCGTAAGGGTTGCAAGTTTACCATGTGATTTATGAAAATCTATCAATTTGTCAATCTCCACATCACATACACCATCTCCGTAAGTCATAAGAAATGTCTCATTTCCTACATACGGCTGTATACGCTTGATCCGTCCGCCTGTCATGGTATTATAACCAGTGTCAACCACTGCCACTTTCCAAGGTTCAATATTCGTTTGACGAACAATCATCTCGTTCTTACCATTACGATAGTCGAATATAACATCTGAATTGTGAATAAAATAGCCTGCAAACCAATTTTTTATACATTCCTGCTTATAGCCTGCACAGATAATAAATTCTGTGTGTCCGTAATAAGCATATTCTTTCATTATATGCCATAGAATAGGCATACCGCCAATCTCAATCATTGGTTTAGGCTTGAATTGAGATTCCTCAGATATTCGAGTTCCGAAACCTCCTGCTAATAGAACTACTTTCATTGAAAATAATGTAAACACTCAATTTAGGGTATCCCCCTTTGAAAGGGTACTTTAGAGAACTCTAAACCGAATTATGTTAATAAATTAGTTTTGAATTTAACACTAACTTGTGGCCAAGATAATCTTGTAAGGAATCATGTTAACATAGTCCTGTATCAGTTTAATATTTTAAAAAAAAGTACTAATGAAGTTCCAAACAGAACTAGCATGAAGTTTCACTGTTCCAATCACATTGTGATAAGTGGCGGCCATTTCAGCCCCCACATCACTACCGCAATGAAATGAATTGCTACGTTGGATGGTTAGCTTTCGAATAGTTCGCTCTGCCAAATTATTATCTATTGGAAACTTCCCATCTTACGTAAGTACTTAATTTAGGGCATCCCCCCTTTGAAAGGGCACTTTACAGTGCCCTAAACCGAGTTTTGTTAAAAATTAATCCTGATTTTAACAATTAGCCATTGGCTAATGAGATCTTGGCGAGGATTAAGTCCAGATAATCCCTACAGCCTTTAAAGATTTTTTGGAAAAATGTCCCGATGAAGTCCCAGGCTGAACACCCATGCAACTTCACGGTTCCTATCACGCTATGATAAGTGGCGGCCATCTCCGCCCCAACATCACTGCCATAATGCAACGAATTGTTACGCTGGGTTGTCAACTTACGGAGCGTTCGTTCAACCAAATTATTATCTATCGGAAATTCGCCATCACTCAAATAAGCGAAGAGCTCATTCCAAAAACGACTCAGATAATTAAGCGCCTCCTTATAATAGGGACTTCGGAGATCCGAGTCTTACTTCTTTGGCTCATCTCCCAAATTCCTCTTCCTTACTTCTACCCCCTGTTTCCCAAACGGCCCTAATTCGCATAATCCAGCTTTTCTTAAAAGACATTTAACTTCCATTCCACTGGTTTCTCCCCAATTACCACCTCTGCATTAAAAGATAATTCAGTATATGATTCGTTATATCATCCGCTATCCTTCTTTGGGATTTAGCCTCCAAGCAGCTCAAAGAGAGATGATCTTTCATCCAACCCGCAATACAATATACCAAGTAATGATCATACTCCCCTGAATTTCTTTTTCTTACACCACTCAGTATATTTAAATCACACATATCGGAATAGATTCGTCCGGCCCGTCCCAAAAGCTCCGAATAATCATCATCCAGGTCATACGTATGATCATAGTAAATTGCATTTACCTTTTCGATGTATAGCTCATTTGAATAACCTGATCTTCTAAGAAGATCTTCTGCCTCTTTTATGAGAGAAATAGACTTTTGCTCAACTTGATCGTAAACAAGTCCCTTTAATCCCTTCATGCTTTTCTTCAATGAGATTTTCACCTCATTATCACAATCAATACTATCTACAAAATCATTAAACTCATTCATTATAGCATATGAACTCATCCCTGCTCTTGATAATTGATACACCCCATCACAAAATTGTGAATAAGAACGATTCAACAATCCATCTACGATATTACAATATCCTTTCTTCGCCCTTTCAACCGTAGAAGTAATTGTTAAAACCGTACCGGTTACCGCAGAAGCAGTAACAGCTATAGATGCGGTTGTGGCAAGTCCATAATGTCCCACCATATAGGCTCCCCATTTAGCGACAAGACCTTTGACCGCCGTACTTTTAGCTAAAAAGATAGCCCCTTTAGCTACAGCAAGGATTGAAGTTGTGATAATTGGCATAATATTATTGTTGTAAATATTCGGTTTTCAGATTATTGGATATTTTGAAAATAAGCACTCAATTTAGGGTATCTTCTCTTCCTCCAATACAAATACCATCACTCTCCGAGTTAATTTCAGCTCCTGATTCTTCTCTGCAAGGTACTGAATAAATCGGTCTTTTTGATCGGCCGCTATACATATATCTATAAGTTTTTGTTCGTAACGAATGTACGGATTCTATCTATGAGCACTATATTGAATGCTTACTATTCATATTATACCAACTTATTTGTTTTCTGCTAAAAATAATTTATCCACCGGGGACACCGCTATCCTATCACTCACTGACGGGAGAGCAATATCCCAACTGTGCTATAGGGTCAAGTATAGAAAACAGGACTTCCCCAGTGGCATATAAGAACTATCTCACCCCCAAACCACCCTCCTCACCTTTTCTCTCGTAGAAAGCGGCAGTGCCAAGCATCGGCGGAAAGAGGAGGCTAGTTTTTTGTATAGATAGCTTTTTAAAGAATGAATAGCGGCAAGGTCTTGTCGCAAGGCAAATAAGCTGGAAGCCGTATGCTTTTTCTCCACCTTGATAAATACCTTATTACTCGTTTCCGCAAAGTATAGAATCTGCCGAATAAAATCCTCATTGTCTGTCGTAAATTGTATCTGTATAGAGATATCAGCCGTACAGGTACTTACATTGGCCTGTTGTAAGATATGCTCTTGGCACATCTGCTCCTCCTTGGACCTACGTTCTCGTTTCACATCCTTATTATCCAACATCTTTCGTACATGGTAAGTCACCGAGTGCGCATTGGTGGCTCTCTCCATACATGTAAAGGGTAATAGAACGGCGATGAATTTCTCGCTCACGGCTTTGACCGAGTCGATGTCGCACGATACATACATCTTTAGAATCGCCTTAGTAGCTACATCCGCATAGTTGTTGCAAGTCATCAATACCTTTATATACTTCTTCGCCTTGTCCACACCGTGAAAATGCCAAGCTAACTCTAGTACGTTTTCCGGTTCCTCGGGATAATGGTTTCGCAGTAAGTCCTTGTATTCTTCTTTATTCATGCATATCTGTAACTAGAGTCGCCTTGGATTATCTTGGAGATATTTGGATATTTTTGGCGGTTATCCAACCGTTTGCCGCAAGCCACGTAGCTTTACCCCATCATCCGGATGCAAAAGCGACTAAAAACATGTATCAAAAAACACATACAATATGAATGAAATACAATTTCGAATCCGACCTTATACCAAAAGGGAGTTGGCAAAACTCTATTTTCCGACTACCCTGAACGAAGAAACTGCGGTAGCCAACCTTCGTAACCTTATGAAGCGTAACCCGAGCTTATTGGCAGAGCTGGCAAATGTTCGTTACAATACGCATGATAAGATCTTTACGCCCAAACAAGTCGGCATTATTTTCGACTACTTAGGTGAACCGTAAAAGGGTCTTTAAGCCGTAAGTTATTCACTTCCCAAGCCGCAAGCTTGCGGCTACCCCCAGTGGTAAGCTTACCGCTCGACTAGCCGCAAGTTATTCACTTGGGAAGCCGTAAACGGACGCTTCGGCAAATGCCTCGTAAACCGGAATAACAAGCGCAAACGAAACAAAAGGAATAATGCCGAATGTTTCGGAAAGCGGGGTTTTGAGACTCCCTACTTTTGTGACAGTCAAAGGCCTAGATAAATTATTTAGTATTTACCTTTTAAATTAAAAAACGTATGGCACAGCCTTATTACGCACGCAAGACGGATCTGAAGATCGGTCCTCGCAAGGGAGAAACTGTTTACAGCGCCCAAGCTTATTACTATGGTATGATAACCACCAAGCAGGTGGCTACGCAGATCGCACAGGAATCGGCGCTTACACCGGCTGACGTGATCGGGGTCATCGAACGGCTCTCCTACTTTTGTCAAACGCATATGGCGCTTGGCTATAAGGTGAAACTGGACGGTATGGGGATCTTTTACAACGAGTTTGTCACGACCAATACCGTGAAAACGGCGAATGAGGTAACCGGCAAACTGGTGAAAAGTATTCGCCCGGCGTTCAATCCGGAATATACGATCGTCAATGGGACATTCCGCTACGCGCTTCTTCCTGAGAAAACCGAATTGGTGAAAATCGATTTCAAAGGTGGGACCATTACGCCTCCCGCCGAAGAGGATAGTGAAAGCCCGGGCGAGATCTGATAATCGTATATCATTTATTATTAATCTTTAAACTTAAAAAAGCATGGAAAAATCAAGCAAAATCAATTGGAGAAAAATTCTACAGGCTATCGCCCAAGCGATTATAGCCGCCTTGACCGCACTCGGTGTATCTTCCTGTGTTACTCACTTTTAGTCTTACAAGGTATGATACAAGATACTTTTCCTAGAACACTCAGTGGTGAAGAGGTGCTCAATGAGCGCATCCTGCTGACCAAAGTGGAGAGTGGACTGATGATGAATGGGGCGGACTCTGTCCGCTTCATCGTCATCCATTGTTCCGCTACCCGAAGTGACAGCGATTATACGGTGGAACAACTCCTCCGCGACCATAAGGCACGCGGGTTCCGCACCATCGGATATCATTTCTATATCCGAAAAAGTGGGATTATGACACAGCACCGCCGACTGCTGGAAGTAGGGGCCCATGTCCGTGGACTCAATCGTTGCAGCATAGGTATCTGTTATGAAGGCGGATTGGATGAAAGCGGCAAAACCGCCGATACCCGCACCCCGGAACAGAAGGAGCGATTGAGGGAACTTCTGTGGAAACTCCACACGCTCTTTCCTCATGCGCTTATCGTGGGGCATCGTGACTTGCCCGGCGTAAAGAAAGCTTGCCCCTGCTTCTCGTGCGATGAATATCGTTACTTGTTCCATTAACTATCCCGGGAAATGTGTCGCTATGATGCCTTGCAACATTCGAGAGACATTTCCCGATATTCTTTTCTTCATAACACTTTCTTTCCAAAGCGTAAGGCAATGAATATCAGTTCCACAGAGTTGATAATAGCCGTTTTTCAGTAGCCACTCCGCCTTACCTCGAACCTCCGGACCATATGCGCCGATCAAGGAAAGGAGATTCAATTGGAACCTCACGTTCATACCTTTCAATCGCCAATAATCTTTCTCATTCATATAGGTATATCGTTCGGGATGCGCCAGTACAGGTATATAGCCTTTCGCCTTGATCCGAAGCAGAATATTATTTAATCCCATCGGAGGATTAAAATAGGAAGTCTCCACTAGCAAATGTTTTTGAGCCTTGCCAATCGGCAACAAGTCTTCCGAGGCCAGTCGCTCCTCAAATAAGTTATCCAACATGTATTCCGCGGCTAAATGGAGAGCTATACCTCCGGAATAATATTGAAGAAGAAGCTGGAAACGTTCTCTCAATTTCTCGCTCGTGTTGGGAATGTCTTCCATGACATGGGGAGTAAGCCAAATGGATTGAACCCCTAGTTTCTCCAGACAATCCAATACCTCTAAAGACTCGTCTAATGTCACTATGCCATCATCCACCCCGGGTAATATATGTGAATGGTAATCAGTAAATCCCTCCAAAATACCGCTTCCCACAAGACTGGTCTGCTTTTTGAAAAACCACATCCTATTTATTCCTCTTTCGTATATCCGGCGTAGCCGTAATGGTAGCCATATTTGTAGCCATAACGGTTACCTCCTCCGTCTGTTCCATTTAAGATCAAAGACATGTTGCCGTATTTACGTTCCGTATGGAACTTCTCGACATCCGCTAACAGGCTTCGGTCAAGTAATCCCGCACGGATGATAAACAAGGTCAAGTCTGAGTACTTATTGATAATGGAAGCATCGGCCACGATCTCGACCGGCGGACAATCGATAAAGATATAATCATACTCCATACGGAGCTGTTCCAGCAATGTGGCAAAACGTTCCGAGAATAAAAGTTCCGTAGGGTTTGGGGGGATCGTACCTACGGGAATCACATCCAAACCGGCGATAGTTTCTCCCTTTACGATAATAGAGCTATAATCCGGAACCTGTCCGCTTAGGTAATCGGATATGCCACACTTTGGAGAATGGATATAATCGCTAAGGGATGCTCGACGAAGGTCCATATCTATCGCCAGAACTTTTTTACCTTTTACGGCGAGACTCGTGGAGAGATTCATCGTTATAAAGGTCTTACCGCTACCGGGATTCAAGGAAGATACCATGATAACCTTTGAGTGAGCGTCTTTTCCCATCATGAACTCTAAATTGGTACGTACTACCCGGAATGCCTCATTGATTACGTTGCGGCTTTTTTCCTTGACTACGATTATGGCCTTTTCCTCTTTCTTACGCCGGAAAAAGCCTTTTTTCGCCCGATATGACAAAGGTATCTCTCCAACGAATGGAATGGTCAATCGCTCTATATCTTTTCGCCCGCGAATAGTCGTATTCATATTCTCCAACATAAACAGGATCACGACCGGTATTAACAAGCCGAGCGCAAAAGCTACCAATAAGATATTCTTCTTAACCGGGGCTATAGGAAGCATATTTCCCGTCGGCGGGGTGATCAACCGTGTATTATATGCCGTAAAAGCTTGGGACAACTCATTCTCCTCACGTTTCTGCAACAGGAATAAATACAATGACTCTTTTACCTTTTGCTGACGTTCCACTGATAACAGGTATTTCGCTTGCGAGGGATTAGCGGCGATACGGGCCGTGGTTTGCTTCTCGCTTTGTCGCAAAGTACTAATTTGCGTATTAAGCGTGACTACCAGATTATCAATGGACGAGATGATAGCCGTACGCATGGCCTGCAAGGAATGATCCAGATCCATCACCAACGGATTTCGCTCGCTACTGTTCGCCACTAAATTGTTACGTTGCAACTGCGTCGTATTGTATTCCGATATTTGATTCTCTATATTGGTGCTTTCCAAACCGGAGTTCGCGGGCAGCAACTGGTTCTTGCTGGAGGTGTTCGTCAGGTAGTTCCGGATATAACGGGCCATGGATAATTGGGTGTTCAAGGTTAGGATGCGGGAATTGGTCTCGCTGGATTGCACCAGATACAAACTGGAGGCCGCTTGCACGTCCGGCAAGAGATTCTCGCTCTTGTAGGTAGAGATATTCTCATCCACGTTTCCCAGCTCTCCCTCGATCACGCCCAGACGCTCATTGATAAACATGGAGGTGCTGATGGCGATCTGGTTCTTGTCTTTTACCCAATTCTCATTATAGACGGATATCAAGGTATTCAATATGTCTTCCGCACGCCGCACACTGACATCCTTAATCGAGAGGTTGATCACCGTTGATTTCTCGTCGCTTAACGCTACGCTCAAATTACCGGAATAGGCGGATAACGTGCCATACAGACCGGATCGCGAGACATAAATCGGCTGAGCGAACGCTCCTTGAAAATAAGGGGTCGGATCTATCGTCAGTTTACCCACCGGAGTCGTAACCAACTCCCGTAACTTACAGGTCATGACCGAGGTCTCTTCAAGCTCCTCGCCCTCCCGAATGAAATCGGATAGTTCCACGTTCTCCTCATCCAGCAAACGTAAGGTAAAAGACACGGATTCATTATCTTGCAAATTCGCAAATGAAACAGAGACCGGAAGATCCTGTCCATAAAGGACTTTGCGATAAAAAGCCCCATCCGTATGATAGGCAACATCCAAACGCAATCGATTCACGACATCCAGCATAATCGCAGGAGATTGCAAGGATATCAACTCATTGTTCACATTGGTGTTCGCCTGAAAAAGCCCCAGATCAGAAAAAGAGCCTCCCACCTCGCCGGAAAGAGATTGCCCCTTCGACTCGTCCTTGATCAACAAAGCCGCCGACCGCATATAAACCGGAGGAGTAACCAATACATAAAGAATAGCGACACTTAGCGTTATCCCCAAAGAGATGACAAACCAATACCACTTGGAGAGACAGAGGTAAAACAAGTCCTGAATCCGCATGAAGTCCTCCGGTTGACCCGTTCTAACGTTATTTTGAGCCATAATTTTTTAATGAATGAATTGAATGATCAATTATTATTTGAATACAAGTACGCTAATCGTTGTCAACAAGGAAGCCAGCGATATCCAAAAGGAGGTGGAACGAACATTGTTTCCGTTGACAGTGGACTGACGTGCCCGCACGGTATTCGGCTCCACATAAATCACGTCATTCTGCTGGAGGTTATAGGCGGGAGACGCATACATCTGGCTGGCGGAGCAAAGGTCTATGCCGTAAACTCGTTGCGCTCCGTTTTCCTCACGTAGTACCATTACCTTATCCCGCTTGCCATAAATCGTCAAATCGCCCGCCATACTGATAGCGTCTAACAAGGTCATTTGATCCCGGTCGATATTGAAACGCCCCGGGTTGTTCACCTCACCCAGAACCGATATTGTAAGGTTCATAAATTCAACGGTCACCACCGGATCTTTTACGTAATTCCCGGTAATCAACGCATCCTTGATAAAGGCCGCTATCTCAGACCGGCTTTTCCCCGCCACATGGATCTTTCCCAATACAGGAAAATCAATCTCACCCCGATCGTCTACCGTATAGCCGGACAAGCCACGACTTGATCCACCACCTTGCGATACCTGTCCGACCTGCTGCGACAGGATCGGCAAATTAAATAGGTTGGTCAGTTGGGGATCTCGGCTATTCACCAGAATAGAGATCTGATCGCCCGGTCGTATCTTGACCGTCAATGGAGACACGACCTTCTGCTCACTCTCTCCGGGGTGAAGATCTTGAAAATAATTCGTTTGGTGCGTAGTGGAACAGGCGCTTAAAAGAAATAACAACCCTACCAATTGTATGAAAAACACATGTGAATAACGAGAACTCTTATTCATGATATAAAATTAATTGATTTGATTTCATTGATGCCACTCTTTTTCCTGATAAAGGATGATGCACCGGTTGATGATAAGATGTATCAAAGCCCACAACAACATATTTAGTACCAATAACCAAGTAAGATTTAAAACCGGGGACAGCAGGATATTCATCCCTATGAAAAAGAAGGAGATTAACAGGACCGTCACCAATACCGTACGGACACGCATACCAGTCCGCAACAACTTATGATGGATGTGATTCTTATCCGGTAAGAAGGGATTCCTGCCTTTACGTAATCGATGCAATACCACACGGAAGACATCAAGAAGAGGAACCAAGAGCGTCGAGAATGCTATAACCATATAAGGGTTTGTCCGGACCTCCCCATCTGAATGTACGACACTTAGTTGTATTACCAAGAAGCTGAGGATATAACCGATCGTCAGGCTTCCTGTATCCCCCATGAAAAGTTTGTGCCCACGCTGAGCGTTGCCAAAAACGTTATAGAACCAGAAAGGTATCAATATACCTAACGTAGCTAACGCCAACAATGCATAAAAATAAGACCCGTTAGATATACAGATAGCCGCCAATACGGTAAGCGCGATACAACTCAAGCCGGAAGCCAAGCCGTCTATACCGTCAATCAGGTTAATAGCGTTGGTTATATAAACGACTATCAAAACCGTCAAAGGAATACCCACCCACGAAGGAAGCATATAAATTCCGAACAAACCGCCTAACGAGTTAATCCATGCCCCCGGCAACACCAATAGGATCGCCGTAAAAACCTGAACAACAAATTTGTAACGATAACCGACACCCACCAGATCATCTGCCACACCAATGAGATAAAGTAGCATACAACCACTGACCCAAAACAGTAACTCCAACAAACTTCGATCGGTTAGCAAACGAGCTATCGGAATCCCAACGCAATGGAACAGACCGATTATCAAACAGAGCGACACGAGTATCGCCGGGAAGAAAGAGATACCTCCCAAGCGGGGAACAGGTATGGAATGCACCTTACGCTCGTCGGGCTGATCAAACAATCGTTTCTTATAGGAGATCAACAAGATATTGGGGATAAGTATCAATCCCTGTAAAATGGATATCAAAAAACCACCTGATAAAAAAAGACCGGTCTCTATTATCGTTCTCATATTTTTTGAATAAAGCTTTGTGGGATATAGGAGGTCGCTACGGCACAGACCCCCTGAATGGCGACAACCAAACGGCTGTTTTTCTTGATCCTGCAGATATATCCTTCCGCCCCCTTGAATTTCCCGTCAATCACTCTCACACGTTCTCCCCGACAAAACTTGGTACTGTCAGCCCCCAAATATTCCATTCCTTTCTCGCCGGATGACGTGACCAACATGAAAATATTCATCTCCCGGTCCGGAATGATAAGTGGCACCTTTTTCAATTCCTTATCTCTTGTATACAGGATCACCTTGTCCGTGAATTGCCTCTGTATCTCCATCGCACGCAATGTCGTAGAATGAAAGAACAGGATTGAACTGATAATTGGTTTACGTATGATCTTTCTTACTCCATTCCGCATGACCACCGCATCCTCACAAGGGAAATAGCAATCGATATCATCCTTCTTGAGGGATTCCTCGATCTCAAAAACTTTGTTATAAAATACTTTTAGCGCAAACCAATGGTTGCCGTCAAGTGTTATTGTTTTCAATGAATTATACCGTTTTTATTCATGTACAAAGAGGATATACCTTCCATTCCTGTATTTCCTTATTTTTTGATTAAAGGATATACAGCAATCAAGGTTAATCCGGCTATTTTTATATAAAATTCCGAAATGAGGACCATTCCTGACTACAGTGAATGGGAAACCCTAACCCTATATTTCTACCGTTTCTTGGTAAGAAACAGTACAAATAGTTATTTATCTTATTATCAAATACATAATATATATATAAACTACTTTTTTACTCGGTTTACTCAATTTGATACTCGAAAAAAGATAAGGTTGTTGTCGAAAAAAGTATACACTCTCATTTTCCACACCAGACAAAGAATAATAGAGAAGAAAACAATTAACGTATTTATATATGCTATTTGTTAACGAGTTACATCAACAGAGGATACAATTTATATCCAAAAATCCCCCCTTTATTTTTTTGTTTTGCAGATTATAATTACATTTGCGACGTATTTCTAAGATTTCTTACCAAGAGACAGTAGAATTTAGGTCTTTTAAAATTCCATTATTCGCATTGTCTATCAACGAGTTATCCAAAGAGTCCAAATAAATAAGAGTTGTTTTCTCGGAGGTATGTCCCATTCCTGCGCTGATAACCGCAACAGGGATATTATGATTGCGTGCAGCGGTAGCCCAACTATGGCGGGGAGTGTATGAAGATAGAGGCAATGTCTCACCGATTAACTTCCCCAATCGCTTTAATTTCTGATTATGGTAATTCAATCCCGTTTGGTATTGCAAGTAAGCCCGATCCGGATTTTCATCGGTAATGATTGGAAATACATAGGGAGTTTTCGAAGAGTCCGATAGATATCGTCTCAAGATCGCCTCTATACAAGGTTCAATTCGCAACGTCAGGTTTTGACCGGTCTTATGGCGACAGTAAGTAATTACCCCTTTACCTATATTTTCTTTTTTCAAATAAGCCATATCCACAAACGCCATCCCTCGAGTACTATAGCTGAATACAAACAAATCCCGAGAGAGAGCCAAAGCCGATGAATAAGACAGGTCAAGTCTCTGCAACTTCAAAATGGTCTTTTCACTAACGGCACGTTTCGATGTCTTGGCGATCCCGGTATATACCTCATGAAAAGGAAAAGCTTGCTCCACAAGTTGCTCTTGTACAGCTTTATTATAAGCGGCACGCAAGATTCTCATATAAAATGAGCTACTATTCTTACTCACTCTCCTTCCCCATAGCCATTTCTCATATTTGCAAGCCGTATCGGAGTCTAATGCGGTGAGAGGTATATCACAATTCTCTAAAAAAGAGGAGAAGCTGTTCAATGTTCGTAAATAATTACGGGAAGTACTGAATTGACCGCTATCATGAAGGAGTCCAATCTCTTTTCTCAAATAGTCCAACATTCCGGTTTCAGTTTTTGGAGATCGAAATCTCCTAATCACATCGGATAAGGTGTATTCATCCCCTACAGCATCTAATTCCCGAATGATTTTCCGGATCGCAACTAAGTCCGCATTTATTCGTTTCTGATAAGAAAAAATAGTTTTTTCATTGTCAGGCGTAACAACCAACTCTCGTTTCTCCCCATTCCACCAATGAGGAAATATCCGCATATCGGTAGTTATTTGCCTATTCTCCTGTCTGTGACAAAGTTGGTAGCAGACAACACCCGCTTTGCCTCTCACCGTCGATGGACGAAACTTTACTTTTATTGTAGCCATACTTTTTTAAGCCAATTTTACACTAGCCAACCCGAAATGTCAATAGGTAGACAATAATAATTATCATAGAAAATCTATCATAATGTCCTCATTCAGGGGCTATTTAAAACATATGACTCACCCAAAAAGTTGTTTATAGGAGATATCTATCAGATTTTGCTAAAAAGATTGAATTTATGAAAAGAATAGTCTGCAACTAACACTTAATTATTTCGACGATATTCGGTTGGAGTGACCCCATAGCTTTGTTTAAAAGCCGTACTAAAATAACGAGCGCTGGAAAAACCGACACGGTCCGCTACTTCCTGAATACTCATATCCTTATGAGATGAAAGCAACCGAGAAGCCTCGACCATACGAAACCGAATCACATAATCACCAACCGAGACATCCGACAAATGACTGAACTTGCTATAAAGCGTCGTTCTACTCATCGCCATCGCAGAGGCGATAAAAGGCACATTCAAATCCGGATTACTCAAGTTCTCCCGAAGCAACGTATTCAATTTACACATGAATTGTTCGTCCGCATTGCTTGTCGCATCCTCTTTTGGAGAGAATAGACAACCGGACTCACGATAACGCACACGAAGTAGGTCTCGCTGTCTCAATATATTCCGTAGAATCACCAACAAGGAATCTATATCAAACGGCTTCGCCAAATAGATATCCGCCCCTGATTTATACCCCTCTACCGAACTTGCTTGATCCACCCTAGCGGTCAATAGAACCACAGGAATATGGCTAACCGCTACGTCGTTCTTGATTCGGTAACACAGCTCAAAACCATCAGTCCGAGGCATCATGACATCACTGATTACAATATCCGGCTGACATTGCCTCAAGATTTCCCAAGCCTCTTCCCCGTCTCCGGCTACAAAAACCTCCTTAAACTCTGCCTGCAAGACACCGAGTAAGTAGTTACGCAGCTCTATCTCATCTTCAACCACCAACAATGTATATTTAGCAAGCTCCGTATCTACCTGTACTCCGCACACATCTGTTTCCGGCATGTCAGTGCCCTTCACGCTTAAATCGATAACCCTATCCGGTTCCGCGGCAACAAACGCTTGCGTGAAAGGAAGGTCGAAATAGAAAGTGGCACCTCCATCCTCATTATTGTAAGCACCTATACTTCCGCCATGCAACTCTATAAGTTTCCGGGCATAAGCCAACCCGATCCCACTCCCTTTACGGTCGTGTTCACCTTGGTAAAAACAGGTAAAAAGACGGTTTATATCCACATGTCTCAATCCGATCCCCTGGTCCGCAAGGAAAACCCGCACATTCTTATCCATACGCTCCGTACCAATGACTAATGAGGTATCCGGATCGCTGAATTTCATCGCATTTATCAATAAATTAGATAAAACGACACGGCATTTGGAAGTATCAAAGGGTACTTTCTCTACTGAAGCATCCAACTGGAACCGCACAGAAATCCTACGGGCTTCGAATTCCATGATAAAATCATCCGTTACCGATCGTATCCAATCGTTAAGATCGTAAAAACGAATATCCATAACATCGCCGTTCGTATCAGACTTCTGGGCATCGAGCACCATATCGACGATCTCCCGCATCCGGCAAGTTTGCAACAACAAACCATCCAATTGCCGGGATACATCTTTATCCGTCACCTTTCCGGATTTCAGCAAACGTTTGAGCGGAGCATAGATCAAAGTAAGCGGCGTACGTAATTCATGGCTGATGTTCACCATGAAACGGACTTTTTCCTCATAAAACTTTCGTTCATGTTCTTTCATGGCCCAAGCAAGTTTCCGTTCTTTGCGTCGCATAACAGACCAGATCATCCCTCCAATTGCCGCAAACACAATCACCCCCATCGCAATCAGGAACCAAGCGCATCTCCACAAAGGAGGCTCCACATCTACTGCCAATAATCTCAAAGGAACACTCCAGTCTCCATTCTTCTTGCTATAGGAAACCCATAATTCATAGTTGCCCGGAGAAAGCGCCGGAAATGTAAATGCATGGCTTGAAGTCTCCAACAACTCCTCACGGTCTCCCTTGATGTAAAAACGGAATAATTTCTTCCGCATCAAATCCTTCTCTTTCACGATAACACTTAACCCAAAAGAAACATAATCCCACGGAATGGAAATAGCCTGTTCCCCGGATATACCATCGGGATGAATCGGAGCCCCATCTAAAGCCAAATTAATCATGCTTACAGAAAAATCCTCTTCCTCATGAATGTCATAGTCGGGCCGTATCCTAACCAGCCCTTCCACCCCAGAAATATAAATATTACCGGAAGAAGCCTCAAAAGCAGGTTCCGGAAGAAACTCACGTGTAAAGACACCGTCAGATTCCCCAAAAACGATTACACGCTTCTCTTCCGGTACATACGCATACAACCCTTCATGAGTACTTATCCAAAGGCGATCAGAACGATCAAACGCAAGAGACGTTACCCCAATAAAACGATCCTGATCAACCGTGTCCAATCTTTCCGAGAGACGGTCATAAACATATAGACCGGAAGATGTCCCCAACCAAAAACGGTTATCTTTATCTTGTTTTACCGCAAGTATCGTACCGATATCCTCATTCCTCACAAATAACGGACGTAGTTGCTTATGCGGGATATCCAACACATACAAAGCCGCGGAAGAACTTATGTAACAAGAATCGCCTTGTATGAAACGGGGCGCAAGCAAACTTTGCGGTAACAGATCTTCCGGTAAAGACTCAAATTGTTGTTTCCGCCGATTATACACAGACAAATGATTATCGGATAAAAGACAGAAACGGTCCTCGTCTAAAGGAAATAAACGAATCGAATTACCTCGTAAGAATAAATCCTTTCGCACATGTCCCCAATTTAACAAAAACTCCCGGCATTCTCCTGTATTTTTATTAAAATGATAAAGCCCTACACCAAACAAAGATAACAACAATTCCGAATCACTATACGGCATGATAGACACCACCTTCATCCCCGCAGTCTGAGGATATTTCCGGAAAGTCTCTTTTTGCGGATCAAACAAATCAAGACCTCCCCCATCCGTTCCTACCCAGATTTTCCCATCACGATCTTCATACATGGAAGTGACCGACTGAAAACTCAAACCATAAGAAGCCCCGGGAGGAGCATCCCGATAAGTCGTCATAAAAACAGGTTTAATGCCGATCAATCCTCCCCTGATACTGCCCGCCCAAACATTATCCTCATCATCGATATACAGACAGGCGAAAGAATTTACCGGCAACGAATGGCGATCGCCCGGAAGATGCATAATCGCTCTTACGGTCTTATTTTTGTAATTATATATATTGATACCACCTCCGTCCGTCGCCAGCCAAAGTTCGCCATCTTTCTCGCACATATCTTGCACGATATTATGAGTCAATCTCTCCGGGGTTTCCAAATGCTCCTGCAATCTCCCCTCTCGATCATAACAAAAAACACCTTTATTATAGATAGCCACCCATATTCTCTTGAATGAATCTATATACATGGAGGGGATATTCCCTTTGGGGATAAACGACACACGTTCCATATCTCCGGTGTCTAGCGAATACCACCAAAGCCCTTTTTCCAGAAAAGACAGTATGACCTTCCTCTCTTTTTCGTCATACAAATAAACATAATTAGGCGAAAATTCAAACGGACTTTCCTTGAACTTACACCGGATCATTTTCTTTTCCGCATAGGAATAACAAAAAACACCTTGCTTCCCTAAAAAATAGATTCCTTCCGGCATGAGGAGGCTACAAGCAGCGACCAAAGGTTGACCGTCTATTTCCTGACGTACAAATTTTCGAGTACCACGATCGAAATATGCCAATCCGCGACTAGTTCCTACCCAAACATTCCCCTCCGCATCTTCCTCTAAAAAAACAATATCATTATAAGGAAGAGAATTCGGATTCTCTCTCTCCTCCTGATAAACGGTTATTTTTTCCCTATCGAAACGATTCAACCCAAACCGGGTACCAATCCACATAACACCTCTTTCATCTACCAGTACACATTTCACGGAAGACTGCGATAATCCGTTTTCCAAAGAGATTTGTTTAAAATAATACCTAGGAGCTGCATAAAGAGACTCTGTTAAACACACTAAAAACAGCAATAGATATAATTGTAAAAACTTCCAAAATACTCGCATAGTTGTATATCACCCATTGTTCGGCAAAAATACTAAATCGTCCGAAATATAAGGCTTGCAGAGTATAAAAAAACGTTTTTTGAATTTTCACGGACGATTTTGGACTCAAGAAAATATCCTTAAAGCATAGATTTGCAGCAAGTGAAAAATTAAACAAAAAAGCATATCATTAAAAATTATTCTTATGTTACGTACAACGGGTATATATTTTATTATTTTGGTTATGATACTTGTAAAATGTTTCCTTCCGGACGAAAAACCGGAGATCATTCCTTTCCCCTTGCAAAGTGTATCAGACAAAGGTGATTTCACATTCAACAAGGCAACCCTCATCAGTGTAGAAAATGAAAAACAGGCTATGATCGCTCGGGAGTTGACCGATCTATTCACGCTTTCCGCCGGATTCACCCCGGAAATAAAAATACAAGACAAACGAGCCAATATCATATTCCGCACAGACAGAGAACTAGCGGCCGAACATTATAAACTGAATATAGCCCCCTCTTGTATTCTAATAAAAGCATCCGGACAAAAAGGTTTCTTTTACGCAATGCAAACCTTACGTTTTCTGCTTCCTCCAGCAATAAACAGCCAAACTCAGGTAGAGAATATTCAATGGAACGTACCGGGAATGACCATACTAGATGGCCCCCGATACAGCAATCGGACCGTGGCAATACACACACCTTTCACCCTCATCTCGAAGGATAATCTCAAAGAATTGATCGATCACCTAGCCATGTTAAAAATAAACAGACTTCATTTCACACAAGAAGTTCATGATACGACACCTGAAGGACAGCAAAAAATGAAGGATATGAACCTGTATGCTAAATCCAAGAAGATCACGATCTCAAACGGAACAACACACACCCATGATATCATATCGTATCTCCCGTTCCAAGCAGAGCGACTTATCTGGAAAGCAAATATCTCCGATTGCGATGAGGATAAAAAAAGGTTATTCCAATATTTAGCACCCATCGCAGAAAGAAGCTGGTCTGGTAATTTGTTAGCCCATCGCCTCACGCAAGATATCGATCAAGATAGGCTTCAATCCGCTTACGAAACATTCCACGGCGATCACCATCAGTATCAATCCCATCAAACGCATCATCACGTTATTTCCAGTCTCTCCCAATATACGTACCAGCCGGGTAGAAGCTTGCAAGATCAAGAATGTGATAAAATAGACCAATGCGATTATTCCGATCAACGTACCCTTTAAGGTGAATGTCGAAGCGTCATCCATAAGCATGATAGCGTTGGCGATCGCTCCCGGACCACACAACATCGGGATCGCCAGAGGAGTAATGGATATATCATCCGCATAGGTTTTCACCTCTTCCTCTTTCAACTTCGCATTGGAGTAGCGTGCTTGAAGCATATCAAACCCGATCTTGAAGATAATAAAGCCGCCAGCTATGCGAAAGCCGTTCGAAGAGATACCAAAGAACTTAAACAGGAACTGACCGGAGAAAGTAAAAACCATCAAGGTGATGAACGACACGATCGTGGCCCTTCGGACAATCGCTTTCCGCTCATGGTCATTCATACCATTGGTCATGGTCAAGAAAACCGGCATCGTACCGAGTGGATTGGTCAACGTAAAAAACGAAGTGAAACATAATAGGGCGAAAGGTAACAAGTCTTCCATATCAATAATTTTTTAATTGGCTAATGTGCCAATATGCCAATTAGTTGAAGAGAGAATGATTGGCACATTGGTACATAACATATTGTCACATTATTTACTCATCCCAGACCAAATAGGCTGAGACCAACCAATGATTCAGCTTATTCCCATCCACTTCTGCCGCTTCCGGAATACTCACCGTCAGCGTATGATGGCCGGGTTGGATATCCTTCAGCTCCACCTCTTCCGGTATCACGTCCGATCCGGGACACCAATTAGAGCGGGAAAGATCCGAAGACGCCAAGGGTTCCTCTACTTCTTTCTCCGAATAACCCTTCTCGGTGATATAGGCAGCCAGACGCTTTCTCAACCAAACCCCGGTAGCCGGATTAAAACGACGGAAAGAAGCGCAGTCCGTACGCCAAGGAACAAAATCCAAGACTGGAACTCCATCAACAGAGACAATATTCTGTTTTTCCACGAACTCATCACCACCGGAATGACCGCCATGTCCCGTAACGATATATTTCAGACGGACATCACGTGCGCCTTGAGGAATATCAAAATCCAATGACACGTCCTTCCGGGCGAATATATCCGGATATTCCTGCCCGATATAATAAACCGTATTCATCAACGGCTCTACATGTTTCTTCGGCAAAGCGTCGCAAGACAGATCAGACTCGTCCACATCGATCGTCATGCTAGCGACGTATCCTTCCGGTGTCCATGTATCGATAAAGATCCCAACATAAGCGCCACCTTCCAGAAGAGGATACAAATCGGTTATGTCTTGCTCCCAGCTTACGCTATCTTCCCAATGGTCGACATACACCGGTTTACGATGTTTCGTCAAGCTATCCTCGGGACTACTGTAATGCCCTACTCCGAACGGAGTCATGAAACGCATCAATTCCACGGTAGGTTGATAATCCGTCCCGGGGATGATACCGATCATCTTCTCCAGTTTCACGCTATCCACCGCAGGAAACTCCTTCTCGCCTTTAGCGATATTCAACAAATTAATGCCCGAGGCATTTGGCAATACAAAACAAGAGCCGGATTTATCCCAGCGATCTCCATTCGAAGCTACCGTAACCCGGAGTTTGACGGAAACGTTTCGCTTATATTTCGGCAATGTTACCTTCTTCAAGATAATACGGCCATTCACCAAATGATAGATACTGTCCGGTCCCGGAGCGTTAAAAGCGGCGGGATATACATCCGGAGCGAAACGTACGCGGGTATCATTAAATACCTGTACGGAATAATCTCCCATCGACGGTAATTCTTTATGTCCGCAAGAAGCGGTACATAGAAAAACTCCCGTCAAGGAGACAAATAAAGCCAATTTTTTAATCATTTTGTCTAGAATTTAGTAAGCTCCTTAATAAGCTGCTTTTGTCCGGCAGTCTTATCGGCGTGCGTACAAGGACCGGTCACACAACCGCCCTCGCAAGCCATCACTTCTATAAACTGCGCGGGAGCCTTTCCGGTTTTAGCGTAAGCGCGTAATAATGCCACATTTTTCTTTGTCAGGTTGGCTACCTGCACGGCATTTACGTTCTCGTCCTTCAAATAAACCTTAACGGCGTTGATCACACCACCACTTTGGGCGAAGCCATGCGCCTCACGGACAGCGTTAAATAATACGGAGAAAGGCTGGGCCTCCTCGATCTTGATACCCAATCCCTCCAATACGGAACCTACTTCCTCAAACGTAAGTGTAAAATCCACGCACGGATCTAGTTTCACCTCTTTTCGTTTCGCCACGCACGGGCCAACAAACACGATCTTCGCATCCGGATATTTTTCCTTCACGATACGGGCCGTATAATACATCGGAGATCCAGTAGAAGAGATGTATTTCTTTAAATCCGGGATATGTTTCTCGGCCAATTGCACGTAAGACGGACAGCAACTAGTGGTCATGAACGGTTGTCCTTCTTTCAATTTCTCGATCAATTCTTCCGCCTCATGGCGGGTGGTTTCCATAGCGCCTTGCGCCACCTCGACCACTTCCTCGAATCCCAAGGACTTGATAGCGCCATACACTTTTTCCTTCGGAGCGCTAAACTGAGCTAAGATAGACGGAGCGACAATCGCTATCATCTGTTCCTTATTCCGCAAGCGTTGCAAGATATCGAATACTTGCGAGATCTCGAAGATAGCACCGAACGGACAAGCATTCACACATTTACCGCAATATATACATTTAGACTCGTCGATATGCTCCACCCCATACTCGTCCTTGCTGATCGCCTTAACCGGACAAACTTCCTCGCAAGGGATCGGGATATAAACGATGGCATGGTACGGACAGCTTTGGTGGCATTTACCACAGCTGATACAAGTTTCATGATCAATCTCGGCCTGACCGTTTTTCTTGAATCGGATAGCGTCCTTCGGGCAGTTCATATAACAACTACGAGCCACGCAACCCCGGCAAAGATTCGTGATCTCATAATTCACGGAGACACAAGAGGAACACGCCTCATCCACTACACACATGATATTTTCCTTCTTATTCTCCGAGCGGAACAAGGCACGCTTCGCATACTCTGAAAGCGGTGTCAACTCATCTTCCTCGTCCTGCATATCAAAACCAAGCAAAGGCAAGGTTTTGTATTTCCAGACGGCACGTTCCTTATGTACACAGCAACGGCCCCTCACTTTCGATTTTCGGGGACTCAACTCGATCGGTAAGCGATCTATTTCTTCTAGAAGACGGTTTTCTTTCCAGAGCTTTACTAACTTCGCCAGCAATCCGTGACGAACAATCATTACGTTGTTGGTAAATGCCATAATGTTATCGTATTTGTGCTTTTAGTATATCGTATATCGCATCACTTCTTTACAAACGCGAAGGTAAATAAAAGTTTCTAAACAGAAAGAAAGCTTTCTTTAAGAATTATCGAGGCACTATGAATATCTCCGCCAAACGGAGGATTTAATTTAGATAAGACAAGTTCCACCTCCGTGATCTGTGGAAATCTCTCTTTCAAAGCCTTCAAGATACGCCCCGCCGCGTGCTCGAGAAGTCTCGAGGGGATAGCCATTTCTGCTTTCACGGTTTCATATACTGTGGCGTAATTGATCGTATCGCTTAAATCGTCGCTCCATACCGCGTTCTCCAACGGAGCTGTCAGTATCAAATCTACGATAAAAGTATTTCCAACCCGGGTCTCTTGGGGTGCCACGCCATGATTGGCATAGAATGTCATCCTTCGTAATTCAATCTTTGTTGTCATAATCTTTTAATTTATCTGTAAATGTATAGAAAGTAAACCTTCCTGCAAAAAAATAGTCTTATATTTGTCAACCAAGTAACAACACATTATGATGGGAATAAAACAAAAAGATGAAAATTCCGCAGGCGGATTACACAACGCCTTGGCTGCGGGGACAACGATAAAGGGTAATATTATCACAGAGACAGACTTTCGCTTGGATGGAAAAGTAGAGGGAGATATCAGTTGCAACGGCAAGATCGTTATCGGCCCCAAAGGTAGCGTAACAGGCAATATCGTATCCGAGAATGCTGAGATTCTCGGTGAGGTAGATGGCTCCGTAAAAGTAAGCGCAAAGCTTATTCTAAAATCAACAGCAATTATCAAGGGAGATATATATACCCAATCCCTAGAGATCGAACCAAACGCACGGTTCAACGGAGCCTGCTCGATGTGTTCCGAGAAAAAGAAAGCGGACAAATAGACTGAGGGCCGCACTTTTCGATACGGCCCTTAGTCTTTCTTATTTTCGTCCAGCCTCTTTTATCAACGAGACTATCTTATTATTCAGGTTATCAGCCTGTAAAAGCTGTTCCAACGTAATATGCATCCGGTAGCGCCAATAATGCGTTGAATTCGCAGGAACGTTAATACGCTCGGATTCTATATCCTTCCGCTTGATAGAATCATCCATAGCAAACCAATCCTGCAACGGAATAATCGTCAGCATGGAACGAGTCTTCAAATGATTAGAAATAATCTGGGCAACGATTTCAGCCGTACATTCATCCGGGGCCTCACCGATCCGTTGCAATACATGGTTGTAATAACGCTGTGTCTTCTCCGGATCTTCTTTCCACCAATTACGAAGAGGAGTCATATCATGTGTAGAAGTCGTACAAACCGAATGATAAGGCAGATTGAACATATCGGAAAATTCCCGCTGTGGGCTCTTCGGCATACGCTCAATCTCCAAGCTTAGTATTTGCAACTTATTCATAACCTCGGGAACAGAGGCGGGGATCATACCGAGATCCTCTCCACAAACCAACATCTCCGTGGACGCAACCAACGGTGTCAAACGCTTAAACGCTTGCGCCTTCCAAAAATCATTATGGCGATGATAGAAGAAATGCCAGTATAACTGATCGAACGCATAACGGTCGGAACCACTCAATTCCCGATAGATATAGGATTGATTCGCCGAGATCCGGGGATGAAACTTATCGGTCTCTCTTGGGTCACGAAGAAATAATACCTCATTCGCAATCGTAAACAGGCCATTCTTGATCCGTAGGGAAACAGGATCCGCCTTATCCGCAAACAACGCCTCAATCTTCCTTTGCGTATCACAGAACGGTTTTAACACATAATGCCGGGAGGAGGATTGTGCCAAATAAGCACCTATCACCTCTTCTGTATTTTCCTCAAACAATTCCGATAAGAATTGTCGATTGATATGTGGGGTCGTGAAACGAGACTCGTTAAAATTCAATCCATACTGCTCGATCTCTTCTCTCGAGAACGGCAACGCTGGATTGAAATGACCACAAAGCCCTTGCACATATTCACAAGGAACCTCCCATATTCGGAAAAATCCCAAGATGTGATCTATACGGAAACAATCGAAATAATCACTTAACTTAGCGAAGCGTTTTTTCCACCAAGAGAAATTATCTTTCTCCATCGCATCCCAGTTATAAGTCGGGAACAGCCAGTTCTGACCGTTCATGGAAAAGTCATCGGGGGGAGCACCCGCTTGACCATTCATATTAAAATATTTCGGTTCCGTCCAAGCCTCTACACTAGTGCGGCTCACGCCAATGGGCAAATCACCTTTCAATACAACTCCATTCTTACGGGCATAATCCGATACCGACTTGAACTGGTTGTGCAATACATATTGCAAGAAATAAGAGAACGAGATCTCCGGCCATGCGTCACTATCTTCCCGGCATAGGGCGCGAACACGTGTCTTATTGTAAGTAGAATTACCTTGCCATTGAGAGAAATCCGATGTCCCATAACTTTCCCGCAAGAAGCAATAAGTAGCGTAAGGCATCAACCATGACTCATTTTGCGCCAAGAACTCTTTAAACTCCGGCGTATCTAATACGGCCTTACCCTCCCCTGCGAAATATTCTTGACAATAACCCAATTTATATTTCAGTACTTCCTCATAATCAACCGTATCTTTTGCGTTTAATTCTTTTTGCTTCCCTGCATAAAAAGCAGCTCTCTCCGGATCTTGCAAGGTCCCCAAAGCCGATAAATCCACATACATGGGATGAAGGGCATAAATAGAAATAGCGCTATACGGATAGGAATCCACCCAAGTATGGGTCATCGTCGTATCATTCATAGGTAATACTTGAATGATACGTTGGTGCGTCTTTCTAGCCCAATCCACCAACATGTGTAAATCTCCCAAATCACCTACTCCAAAGCTCTTTTCCGAGCGCAAGGAAAAGACGGGGATAACCGAGCCGGCACAACGCCATAACGGTAAGCTATCCCGGAAGTAAAGACCAGATATAACAACGGTCTCACCCTGTTTCTGGGGAACAAGACTTAGAATACGATTCTCATCACTCTCCCAATACAAAGGTTGACGGGAATCATTATCCCAAACCAAAAATTTATATTCTAAAGGATACCGTATCTCCGCAGCGTCTAAATCAATATGCCATTCCGGGAAAGTATCGCAACTCAGCAATAAAGCCTTGTCCGGATGCCAGTTACCTAAGCATTCTTGATTTCCAGTAATGGCTACACACTGATTCTTTTCCACCCGGGGAGCGGATATCTTTATCACCAATTTTCTTCCACTTCTAACGACCCTCTCATGTGTATTGCAGGGATGAGCGAATAAACTTTTGGTGAAAGCCGAAGAATAAAAGGCTAGATTATCCGGACGGATTTGCCAATAATCATAAAGGATGTAAGAATCAGATTGTCCATCCAATACAATCCGGTGATTCTTCTCCCACTCCTCAAAGATCTGCTTATCATTAACACTTAAGAAATATCTATATTCTATATCTTTTATATCGGGTGGAAGATCCAGTTCCAGTTTCCAGTTTCCATCCCCAGAGTAATTCATCTCCTTAGCCAAAGCAGGTTCCCAAGAGCCTAATTCCGGTATGGAGCCCACTACACATAACTTCTGTCCCCAAACGGTATGGAAGTTTATATTAAAAGTGACTTTCATGGTATATAGATTTAGTCAATTATTTAACCGCATTTAGAGGCTCCGCAATTCGTGCAGATCAAACAACCTTCTTGATAAATCAAGGTCTCCAACCCACAGTTCGGACATTTCTGCCCTTTCGCTTCCATGCCGTTCGGTAAATATTTCTTCAAGGCCCGTTCCACGCCATTCTTCCAAGTATTGATAGACTCGCTATTCAACTCCATACCCTGTACCAGTTTTATAACCTGATCGATAGGCATTCCGTAACGGAGCACACCGGAAATCAATTTAGCGTAGTTCCAATATTCCGGATTAAACTTGCCATCCAAGCCTTCGATTGTCATTTTATAACCGCGTTTATTCTTGAACTGGAAGTCGTAATGCTTATTACCATCCTCATCATAGCTCTTGATGATCGTACCTTTAGAAACGTTTTTAGGTAACATGATACCCTCGTCATCATCGGCCAAACCGGTAAAGATCTCATACGGACGGCCATTCAACAAGCCGACGAAAGCGATCCATTTCTCACGGTTATTCTGGAATTTTACCACATCCGCATCCAATTCACGAGGACGGGTAGATACGATAACCGGTGGTTGCATGCAGTTGCAATCCTCTTTTTTCTTCTTTTTATCTGTCGCAATCAAGACACCGGAACGAGAACCATCTCGATAAACAGTACATCCTTTACATCCGCATCTCCATGCCTCAACATACAAAGAGTCTACCAACTCCTCACTTACATCGTTCGGCAAATTGATCGTTACGCTGATAGAATGGTCCACCCATTTCTGAATGCGTCCTTGCATACGGACTTTTTGTAACCAATCGACATCATTGGAAGTCGCTTTATAATAAGGAGACTTAGCAACTAGCTCCTCCACTTCTTCTTGTGTATATTTCTTACTTGCCGAATAACCATTCGCTTGCATCCACGTTACAAACTTATGATGGAATACGATATACTCCTCGAAAGCGTCGCCTGTCTCATCCACGAAATCCACACGAGCCTCGGAATCGTTCGGGTTTACTTTGCGGCGGCGCTTATATACCGGCAAGAATACCGGCTCTATACCGGAAGTGGTCTGTGTCATCAAGCTAGTCGTTCCCGTCGGAGCGATTGTTAAGCAAGCGATATTACGACGGCCGTATTTCAACATATCCTCATATAAAGCAGGATCAGCCTCACGCAAACGGTTGATGAACGGATTTTTTTCCTCACGCTTCGCATCGAATATCTCAAAGGCACCACGTTCTTTCGCCAACATTACGGATGAACGATAAGCGGCCAAAGCTAATGTCTTTTGTATAAGTTCCGCACAATCGGTTGCTTCTTCTGTTCCATAACGCAAACCTAAAGCGGCAATCATATCGCCTTCCGCCGTAATGCCCACACCTGTACGGCGTCCTTGCAAAGTCTTTCGTTGGATCTTTTCCCACAAATGACGCTCTGTTTGTCTTACCTCCATGGATTCCGGATCCGAGTCGATCTTAGCCAAGATCATCTCGATCTTCTCCGACTCCAAATCAATAATATCATCCATAATCCGCTGGGCCAAACCTACATGCTTCTTGAACAAATCATAATCGAAATAAGCGTCCGGAGTGAACGGATTTACCACATATGAATATAAATTGATCGCTAACAAACGGCAACTATCATACGGACAAAGAGGTATCTCGCCACAAGGATTCGTGGAAACCGTACGGAACCCCAGATCCGCATAGCAGTCTGGTACAGACTCACGTAAGATCGTGTCCCAGAATAGCACACCCGGTTCAGCGGATTTCCAAGCGTTATGAATAATTTTTTTCCATAAGCCAGAAGCATCGATATCCTTCACATAAACGGGAGAATCCGAATCAATTGGATATTGTTGCTTATAGGTACCGCCATTAACCGCGGCATTCATGAAATCATCATCAATCTTCACAGATACATTTGCACCTGTAACCTTACCTTCCGTCATCTTAGCGTCGATAAACGCCTCCGAGTCCGGATGTTTAATAGAAACGCTCAGCATCAAAGCTCCACGACGGCCATCTTGGGCCACCTCACGGGTGGAATTCGAATAACGTTCCATAAACGGAACCAACCCGGTAGAAGTCAACGCAGAATTCTTAACCGGAGAACCTTTCGGGCGGATATGCGAAAGATCATGGCCTACACCACCACGGCGCTTCATTAATTGTACCTGTTCTTCGTCAATACGAATAATCGCACCATACGAATCCGCTTGCCCGTCTAATCCGATAACAAAACAATTAGAGAGTGAGGCAATTTGATAATCATTGCCAATTCCCGTCATCGGACTTCCTTGCGGAACGATGTAGCGGAAATGATCAAACAGGTCGAAAAGTTCTTGTTCCGACAACGGATTCGGATACTTTTTTTCCACACGGGCAATCTCACTTGCCAAGCGATGATGCATATCATTCGGAGATTCCTCATAGATATTTCCAAACGCATCCTTCAAGGCATATTTATTTACCCATACTTTAGCGGCGAGCTCGTCACCGGTAAAGTAATCCAATGAAGCCTTAAACGCTTCGTCAAAAGTGTAAGTTTTACGATCCACAATTATTATATTTATTTTGCGACTGCAAGTTTACGCATACTTTACCAGTTATCCAAATTACCCTACGTTAAAAAGAATACTTATTGAAAAGTTTTCCAAAACCAAACTCGCAACCCCACATTTTCAACTACTTAAACAAAACTAAGCATCAAATAGTTTTCCAAAAAGAAAACTTAACACTTATACGGATCTTCCAAAACAAAGAAGGACGCCTCTTTAAAGAGACGTCCTTATCCTACTATATAGGGATTCTTAATTTAGTTCTTGAGCAAGACCTCGATTTCCTCTACGGAAGACCGGAAAGACTTACTAGTCTCAATCTGGTCTTTGATCGTCTTACAAGCATGCAAGACCGTCGCATGGTCTTTCTTTCCTACAATCTTTCCAATATGGGAAAAAGAGGAGTCCGTATATTTCTTCGCCAAATACATCGTGATCTGACGGGCTTGCACGATCTCACGTTTACGGGAATTAGTCTGGATAACCGATTGCTCCAAGTTGAAATACTTGCAAACGATCTCCTGAATCATCTGTACGGAGATCTGTTTCTTCTCCAACCGAACCGCTTGGCTAACCACACGTTTCGTCAACGGCAGATCGATCTCACGATTATTGATAACCGCATTAGCCATTAAAGAGACGAGAATACCTTCCAAGTCACGGACATTCTCCGTCACATTATTAGCGATAAAGTTAAAGACCTCATCCGGAATCATGATTCCGTCATGGTTGATCTTATTCTTCAGTATCTTTTTACGTAGATCCAGATCCGGACGGCTCAACTCAGCCGTCAATCCCCATTTTAAACGGGTGATCAAGCGCTCTTCCATCCCTTGCAAATCCACAGGAGGTTTATCAGAAGTCAAGATAAGCTGCTTACCTAACTGGTGCAGGTGGTTGAAAATATGGAAGAATGTATTTTGAGTCTTATCCATACCGATCAACTCCTGTATATCATCCAACAGCAGCACATCGATATTTTGATAGAAATTCAAGAAGTCATTAGTCGTATTCTTACGGATAGCATCTGTAAACTGTACCCGGAACAAATGCGAAGATACATATAACACTTTCTTTTCCGGATGCAACTCCCGGATACGGGTTCCGATCGCATGGCATAAGTGAGTTTTACCCACTCCTGACGGACCAAAAATAAACAACGGGTTAAACGTAGTCTTTCCCGGATTCTGGGCAACAGCCTCACCCGCCGTACGAACCAGCTTATTGCTCGTACCCTCGAAATAATTATCAAAATTATACTTCGGGTTCAACTGAGGGTCCAAATCCTGCGGAGCAGTCGTCATAAATGGATTCGGAGCCTTGTTAGCGTCCTTGGGAGTGACTTTCTTTACAGCGGTGGAAGCATTCTCCGCCGGATAATCAACCGTACCACCAGTTGTCTTATCCACCATGATACGGTAGTTAAGAATGGTTCCTTGACCGATTACACGATACAATGTAACTTTCAAAACATTAACATACTTCTCTTCCAGATACTCATAGAAGAATTGACTAGGCACCTGTATGGTAAACTTCTTGTCTTCGTATGATAACGGAACGATAGGTACGAACCATGTGTCAAAAGCTGCCTTAGGCACAATATCCTTTATGACCGCAAGGCACTTATTCCACAATGTTTGATAATCAGTCTGCATGTTTTCTTTCTCTCCCACTAATACTTTTTACATTCGGACTACAAAGTTTAGAAATTAATTCCGAAAAAAAAAGTGCTATTTTGTTTGGTAAATATGAATTTTCAATATCCCTTTTAGATTCAGACAGTTACTAATACCTATCTGATTTACCGCTATTTAGATCGACCAATGTTCAAAAACCCTTTATTTTAGAGACCTCTACAAAAGCGTAAACGCTGACGTCCGGTGACGGAATAAGGCCTCAGGAAGTATCTATCTCACTTTACCTAAAGGCCTTATGCGTATAATCAGCAGGAGTCCCCTAACTTTTTGTCTAATTAGAATGATTCTAAATAACGTCTTTTATGCTATGATTTTTTAACATAATCAAAAAACAGAGAAATGCACGTATCTCTTCGGATTCTCCCGCAAATCAAGCAATAGCTTAGAGGCGTTGTCCATCGTGCTATTCAGATTATCATACAATCCTTTGTCGTTTAACAACAAGCCGATGCTATTATCCGTCGAATTCAATTTATCCGTAGTCAACTTCAAGTTCGCCAAGGTCGCATTGATGGAATTGACCGTTGTAGCCAAATCCAATTCTTTCAAGTTGGCGCTCACCTCCGAGAAATTATCCGTCATCGTCTTCAAGTTATTCACGATACCCGGTACATCCTTACTCAACATCTGATTCAACTGACGGGTAGACACCTCTAGGTTGCTAGTCGTTTTTTCGATATGATTCAAGGATTGAGCCAAGGCCGGATGAGCGATCAAGGTTTGCAAGCTACCCAAGATCGTGTCGATCTTCGGCAAAAGGTTCTCAACGCTTGGCAAGATCTTCTCCTGTACGGATTGCATCATATCCTCTTCCATTCGTCCCTCAAGCGTAGAACCCGGCTTCAAAAAGTCATCCACGTAAGTGTTCAAATGGATATGCAACTCAGCTCCGCTTAAGAAAGTATTGACAACCGCTATATAACTTCCCTTATTCAGCCTCATCTTATCTTCCAAACTAACCTCAACGATGATCTTACCGGTCGTATCATAGTCATAAATAATATCACGAACCAATCCCACCTTAAAACCATCCACAAATACAGGGCTGGAAATCGTCACCCCCTTTACGTTGCTGAATGATACGTAGTAATGGTTCACCGGTTGAAACAGGTTAATACCCTTCAGATAATTAATGCCTAAATACAATAACGCCAGACTTACGATCGTCACAAGTCCGATCTTCGCCTCTTTAGTGAATACACTTTTCATTTCCTTTATTTATAATGTATAATTTATTCCTAAATCATTAATATTTCACCTTCTTCCCATCCTTAAAAGCGATGATGAAAGCATCTTTAAAATCTTTTGCGATCGTTCGGCGCATCTTCCGGATCGAGTTAAAATCCGAAGTCTCGCCATACGTGTATTTATAGATACCTTTCTCCACATAGAAATCCACGTTCTTGTACCCCTTAAATAACCGGGAGTTCGCAGGAAGCTTCTTATTGGAAGTCAAGAATTGTATCTTATATATAACCTTTCCTTTCGTGTTCCTGTTCACGGAAGTGGTAGAAGAAACTGAGGTTTTCTGTCTTGTGGCTTGCTGTTTTTTATTTAAGATATCAGCCTCGCTCCCCGGAGGCGGAGTTTTCTCATTCGCTACGGGAGCAACGACAGCTCCGGAAATATTTCCTTTACGACGATCGTAATTCTTCTTATATTTGCAAAAAGCATCGTACAACGCTTCCGCCAATTTATTTTGTCCGGCGGCGGTTCTCATGAACTGCTCTTCTTGACGATTCGAGATATACCCCAACTCGACCAGAACACTGGGCATGCTCGTTTTGCGAAGCACCAAAAAACCAGCCTGTCTTACGCCACGGTCTACCCGCTTACAAGCCCCGAACGATTTCTGTATCTCGGAAGCCAGACTAATACTTTGCTCCATATGCTTATTCTGCATAAACTCGAAAATGATATATGACTCCGAAGAGTTCGGGTCAAATCCCTCATACCGTTGTTGATAATTATCCTCCAACAAGATCGCTGAGTTCTCGCTCATAGCCACCTCTAAGTTCTCTTCGCTACGGGCCAAACCCAGCGTATACGTCTCCGTACCTTGCACGGTACTTCCACGCTTTACGGCATTCGTATGGATAGACACGAAAAGATCCGCCTTATTGCGGTTCGCTATATTCGCACGTTCGTCCAACTCAATAAAACGATCCGTCTTACGAGTATAGATCACACGCACATCCTCCGCATTATTCTCTATCAATCGACCCAATTTTAAGGCGACAGCGAGATTTATCTCCTTCTCATTAATATTCGCCCCTCTAGCGCCCGGGTCCTTACCGCCATGCCCGGCATCGATCACGACCGTAAAAGTCTTCTCTCTCGCCTGAAGTCCGGGCAAGAAAAAAAACAACGCAAATAGCAAGTTAATATATAGAAAAGACTTTTTGCTCACTTTCTAAAATTATTGCAAATTTGGAGACAAATGTAGTGCTTTTTTGCTGATTGACAGATGTCTTTTTTTATAATTAAAACAAAAAAAGAGGGTAGTTTCGAAACTACCCTCTTTCATGATATATTAAAGTATCTATTATTCAGAAACAACCTCGAAAGGAACCTCAACGGAAACCTCTTTGTGAAGTTTCAAAATAGCCTTATAGCTACCTACTTCCTTAACAGACTCCTTGATATAGATAATCTTACGATCGATATTCTCGAAACCAGCCTTAGCCAAAGCCTCAGCAACTTGGATATTCGTTACAGAACCGAAGATCGTACCTGTAGAGCTAGTCTTAGCACCAATCGTCAAAGCTACACCCTCTAACTTAGCGGCCAAAGTCTGAGCGTCTTCCTTGATCTTAGCCAATTTGTGGGCACGTTGCTTCAAGTTCTCAGCCAATACTTTCTTAGCAGACTCTGAAGCGATCACTGCCTTACCCGTGGGGATTAGAAAGTTACGTCCGTAACCGTCTTTTACTGTTACGATATCGTCTTTGTAGCCTAAATTCACTACATCTTCTTTCAAAATAACTTGCATATTCTGTCTCCTCTTAATTAATTATTTCATCAAATCGGTCACGTAAGGAAGCAAAGCCAAGTGACGAGCACGCTTTACAGCCTGAGCCACACGACGTTGGAACTTCAAGGAAGTACCAGTGATACGACGCGGAAGGATCTTACCTTGCTCGTTCAAGAATTTCTTCAAGAATTCAGGATCCTTATAATCGATATACTTGATACCGTTCTTTTTGAAACGGCAATATTTTTTCTTCTTAACGTCTACTGAAGGCGGAGTTAAATATCTGATTTCTGATTGAGTTGCTG